>ERZ833963.353-NODE-353-length-69698-cov-113.850193_pt1 | contig 69698 bp, 60 predicted proteins | sample MGYA00519693_ERZ833963 | MGnify/ENA primary metagenome ERZ833963 (study PRJEB31850, sample SAMEA3708748) | human gut metagenome | biome: human gut; feature: human-associated habitat; material: faeces | place: China | collected 2014 ...
GAAGAAGAACAAGATGAAGGTCATCGTCGCTGTGGCCAGGAAGCTATTAGTTGCCACATGGCATGTAATCCACGACAAGACGGATTATGTTGACTTCCAAAAACAAGATCGCCAAGCATCCGTCACAAACGGATGAATACGATATACCACCCATGGAAAGGCTATTATCTTTGTGATGGTTCTGACCTCGCCTGCAAATTAACCCATCCCATAGGTGGCCATGGAAGCCAGTTTGAGCCCTGAGCTCGAAGAGGAAAGTATGATAATTCCCCACATCCGCGTTTATGCGTGGGTGTGGGATGTTATGCGCCATTATTTTTTAAACTGGATTTAAAACCTTGTTTTTAGTTACTCCTGCACGGAAATCTATTCGGTTTTATAGAGGAAAGGTAAGTAATTCCTTTGAAATGAAAAAGAAAAAGCCCTGCAAACCGCAGGGAGCGGTGCAGGGCTTATGTGATAGAGAATGTAATACTATTCTATCTTTCCATTTAAGGAGTACAGGCAGGCTTTCTTGGCAGCCGTCTCTGGTGTTCCTTTGAAATTGGTCAACTTGCCATAGACAACGACCTCATCACCTTCCTTCACTTGCATGTTACCTTCTACCCATGACTTGTTACCAAAATAGTACACACTATAGCAGGTGAACTCACCTGACTTAGAACCATCTGCTGAGATATTGAATGTAGCTGTACCATGCTCAGCATCAAAGCTGAACTTGATCGAACTAATTTTTCCCTTGATGTAATAACTCTCTGTTGAAGTATTGCCCTTGCCAAGAGCTGTGGCAATATCCAAAGCCTCAGATGGAGTCAAGGGATTATCCTTGCTCAGACCTTTGTCGCCAGTACTTGGAGTCTCACCACTTCCTTCAATGCTGACAATCTCGCTACTCTGAGAAACCTCTGGTATCTTGTTACCACTCTTGTCAGTGAAGAGTTCCAACTTACCCTTGACGATAACAGTCTGTCCCACTTTCAAATCGCTCTTACCAGAGAAGTCCGCTCCGTTGAGTCCTTTACCAGAATAGATGTCAAGGTCCTTCGACTTACCATCATCAGACAGATAATAACTCAGACTCTTGTACTTAGAGTTGAAATAGTCCACGGAAGACACGATACCCTTCACATACACTTCGGTGCTGCCAGCCTTACCACTGTTGATGAGATCCACGGCTTCTTTGACTGTGTATGGATTTTCCTTGCTCTGACCTTTCTCACCACTTGGCGTATCACCGCCTCCCTCAGCAGTCTTTCCGTTGAGCGAGTAGATATACGACTTACCCTTGCCTTCCGTCTCAGGCGTATTACCGTTGTAGTTGTAGAAGCGACCACAGACGATGACCTCGTCGTCCACCTTGATCTGATCTTCAGCAGTGAATTTCACATTACCAAGGTAATAGCTCTGGAAGATATAGACCTCGTTGGAACCATTGTCGGTGATATAGTAGCTGGCATTGCCATACTGCGCGGTCTCCACACTCTTAATGCTCTTGATCTTTCCCTTGACATAGACCACAGGTGTATACTCACCTTCGCCTAAGTCCTTGATGGCCTTGAGCACTCCGGCTACATTATACGGATCAGCCGCAGTACCAGTACCTGACGGTTCCACTTCTGTTGTCTCACCCGAACCACCGCCATTGCTTGTCGGGTAGTCATACGGCATGGGCACGTCCTCGCAAGAGGTGAACGCGAAGGCGACGGCGGCCAGCGCAAAGAGATATGATAATAACTTTTTCATTGTCGTTGTATGTTATATATATAATAAGGTGTATTTACTTGACTGCCTCGATATCGTCGAGGCTGCGAATGATGAGCTCCCACGAGTTGTTGTAGCGTTTGAGAATACCCGTGACATTGACCTTGCCCTGCGGCAGCGGATTGCTGGCGAAGTCAGCGAAGTTGCTGGTGTAGACCATCGTCGTTGTAGGATATTCGTTGAAATAGACGCTTACAGAGCCTGGTCCGGCACTGGCGTTGGCAAATGTCTTCTTACCATCAGCACCCTTGAAGCTCACGTTCTTCATGGTGACGAGCTTTCCGCTGTAGGTCAGTCCGTCGGATGCAGGCTTCCAACTACTGTTGAAATCGATGGGCGCAATCGTCTGGCTCTTGCCCGTCAGGCGGAAATGCTGGTTCCATACGGCACGGCTCATACGTCCGATAGAGTTCTGTCCTTTTGCACTTGTATAAGGAGTACCAATCTGCGGATGCAAACCATAGTTGCCCACACTGAGTCCATTAAGTTCTATGATCACCTCGGCTCCAACAGGGAAAAGTCCGTAGAGACCGCCCTGCGCTACGCCGATGGTGATTGCACCCGTTCCGTCGTCGATAACGAGCTCGTTGTAGAGGTTGCCCTGCACGTCATTGGCGGTGACATAACCCTTGATCTCCGTGGGCTGTTCCACCTTCTTGTAGCTGTAGCTGGTGTTGATAGCACTCTTGTATGTCTGTTTCAGCTGGGCGATAGTCACCACATTGGCCTCACTGATACTGCTGTTGCCGATACCCGCCTCATCAGCGGTCTTCACCGGCTCATCGAAGTCGCCCTGACAGGACGAGAGGGTCAGAGCCAGACAGCAGGCGAAGAAGCCCAACCGATAAAATATCTTGTTTTTCATGTCTGTAATGAATTGAGTCTGCAATTAGAACTTATATGCTATATTCAACATGCCATTGGTACCGTAAGCATAGTACTTCTTCGGGTTCTTCGAGAAGCGATAGAGTCGCGTGTTACCCGTAGAGGTATAATCAGAGCGGCTCTGCTCGTAGCCACCAGTCACCAGATGGGTGTTGTTGAGGATGTTGGTCACCATGAGGTTGATGCTCAGGCTGCCATGCTTCAGATAGATGCTGCGGCCAATGGAGCCGTCCATCATCCAACCGCCATGACCCTTGTCTTGGGGCGAGACGACAGGATTGCCAGCCTCATCGACACTGCCTATCTTGTTCAAACTGCCTTGATAGCGGTAGTACGGCGAGTAGCTCAGATAGATGCGGTCATACCAGTTACCGGCCAAGTCAATGAACCAACCGCCCTGATGATAGCTCAACTTGATGCTCGTAGCGGTAAGTGGTGTGCCGTTCTCGCGCATATCCTTCACCAAAGCCACATCCTGGTTGTAGGTACCCTGTGTAGAGTTGAGGTAGACAACCTTTGCGTTGCTCACGTTCTTGGCATCACTGATGGTGCCGAGGAGTTTGAGGTTAAAGGCAGAGGTGAGCTTGAAGTCCAGCCCGGCCTCCACGCCATAGTAGTCTTTCTTCAGTCCTGTCAGCGAGTTGTAGGAAAAGCTGTTGATGTCGTCGAAGTAGAAGCAGGTCCACTCCGTAGCGTGTGTGATGTGGTTGTAGTAGCCGCTGATGTTGGCGTGCAACCAACTGTTGAGGAACTGATAGCTGATCTCTGAAGAGAAGACGTGCTCGTTGTGCAGTTCGCCGACGAAGTCATTGTTCATCTCAGGAGCCACGAAAGCCACGGAAGCCTGCGGAGCCTTGCTGTCGTAGCCCATTCCGAGCGTGAGCGTGTTGCCACCGCCAAGGTTGAAGTTGCCGCTGGCCTTGATGCCGCCCTCCACGAAGTCAGCCGTACCACTCTTGCCATAAGAATTGTTGGCGAAGAGTCCATTGCGCATCTTGCCATTGCGCTGCATGCTCTGATAGCCCAGACGGCCGGAGATCATATAGTGCACGATACCGAAGTTTTCGGCATAACTTGTCCATCCCTGCACACGGTTGGTGAGGATAGTATAGTCGTAGCCGAACTTATCGCCCTCGCCGACGACAGCATTGGGATGGTTGAGATCGTACTGCAACTGATCGGAGCCTTCAGCAAAAGTGCCGAGTGCGTAGTTGTTGGTGTTGTGATACGAGGCGGCACCCAGCAGATCTTCCATCGTCTGATAGTGATAGTTGACGTTGTGTGCAGCGAAAAGTCCGTTGGTCCACGTGCTGTTCTTCGTCAGATTGGTAGTCAGCGAAGTGGAGAGTGTGAGGTTCAACTGATTGTTGTGACGCTTTTGGATATAGTAGAGTGCATCCTGCCCGTTGGCTGCAGCCTGGCGGTTAGCATAGATGAGCTCGTCGAAGTTGATCTGTCGGTTGCGCTCACTGCCAGCCAAATACTCGCGGGCGTTCTCCCAGTCAGCCAATGCGAACTCAGTGTTCTGCACGTTGCCACTATTCCACACATCATAGAAGTTGCTCGGCAACCGTTTGTAATAGTCCGGCTGCGGATTCTCTGAGTTGTTATAGTTGAGCTTTGTGCTGGAATACATGCTATACTTTCCGAAGAGAGAGGTTGTCAGCTTGTTGTTGTCGTTGATATTCCAGTCCCACGTGAAGATAGCAGAAGGAGAGAAATCGCGCACCATACGGCTGTTGCGCTTCTTGCCGTCCTGCCAGCCCCAGTAAGGGTTATACTGGTTGTCGTTGGCCAGCCAATACATCTCATCAGTCGACGCGCCCTGCGTGCCACGCTCCGTAGGGTTGCCCCATGTCGAGAAGGCAAGGCTATGACCGCCGCTAAGGAGTTTCTGCACGCCGAAGAAATAGGAAAGCGCATTGTAAGACGTACCCTTGACATATCCCGGATTGGCCCAGCGATAGGTGATATTGGCCGAGTAAGCCCAGCCCTTTTCTGTCAGACCACTGTTATAGGTATACATGCCACGGAGTACATAGTTGCGGTTGGCAGCCGAGAGCGTGAGACGCTGGCCAGTAGCCATAGCAGCCGGACGGAAGTTGTAATTATTCGATCCGGCGATACCCGTATACGAAAAGTTGTTCGACTCGAAAGGCAGTGCCGCCTCCATGCTGCGTGTCTGTTGGTTGAGACCTCCTACGAGCGAATAGCGAAACTGTCCCGTCTCCATGTCGTTGACCGGCGTGCCGTTGATATACATTTCGTTATACTTCTGGTTGAGCGCCCGATAACGGAACCTCATCGGCGAGAACAGATACCCCACTTCCGAGGCATACACATTCGAGCCCGAGGAGACAATGGAGACGTTCTGTCCCATGTTCTCGTCCTCACCCAACTGCGCTTCTGTGAAGGTGAACGCTGCCTCACCGACGTTGGTCGAATCGCTCTGCGCGAACGTCAGCGGGGCATAGCTCATGGCCATCACGGCTAAGATAAGCTGTTTTTGCATAATTGTCAGTTGTTATAATACTATTGATAATATGTGCAAATTTACCAAAATAAATGGAGAGTTCACGATTTCTCTTGTTAAAAATCTAAGAAAAGGCCTTTTATCTCAAAATAAATTACGAAATTTGCAAAGCATTATATCACTACTTGGATTTTACGACAATGAAAAGACATCTTTTAGTATTTGCTTGTTTCCTGCTGTTGTGCCTGGCAACATCAGCACAAAAGAAATACGCCGTTTATGCGGTAGGCTTCTACAACCAGGAGAATTTATTCGACACATGCCACGATGAAGGCAAGCGCGACTACGACTTCCTGCCCGGCGGCTCCTATCGTTGGAACGGCTTGAAGTATAGCCACAAGCTCCACAACATGGCTCGCGCCCTAAGCGATATGGGCACGACGATGCTGCCTGGCATAGGCTGCTCGGTTATCGGCATGGCAGAGGTGGAGAACGACAAGGTGCTCACCGACCTCTGTGCACAGCCGGAAATGAAACAGCGCGGCTACCAATATTGCCACGTTGAGGGTTCTGACAAGCGTGGAATCGACTGCGCACTGCTCTATAATCCCAAGATGTTCCAAGTGAAAACGGTCAAGCTCGTACCCTATGTCCCCACGGAAAAGCAGGACTCGGGCTTCACCACGCGCGGTTTCCTCACCGTGAGCGGCACACTGTCCGGAGAGCCCGTGAGCTTCATCGTCTGTCATCTGCCCAGTCGCTTCAATGTTTCGTATTACCGCGAAGTTGGTGCTTCTCAGGTCAAGGCCGTCAAGGACTCGCTGCTCCGACTCGACAAGGACGCCAAGGTCTTTGTCATGGGAGATATGAACGACGACCCGACCAACAAGAGTTTGCACGAGGTGCTTGGCGGCAAAGAAGAGATCAGCATGGTTTCGAAGGACGATATGTACAATCCTTGGTACAACATCCTCGCCAAGCAGGGCACCGGTACGCTGCGCTATCAAGGAGCCTGGAATCTCTTTGACCAGATTCTCCTCAGCCCCTCACTGCTCGACAAAAAGGGTACACACGATTACAAGACGCTAAAATACTTCAAGTGCGAGATCCAGCGCATGCCCTACCTCTTCCAGACCGAGGGCAAGTACAAGGGTGAGCCAAAGCGCACCACAGCCGGTGGTGTGTGGCTCGACGGCTTTTCCGATCACCTGCCCGTATGTGTGTACTTGGTAAAAGAAAAGCCTCTCCCCTAACAGCCTCTCCCCCCTTACCCCTCCCCAAAAGGGAGGGGAGTATATGCTTCAAGAATAGAGAGCAAAGGGCCGGGCATCGCTCCAGAATAGAGCATAGGACCGAGTATCGGTTCGGTTTGACGGCGTTGTGCGCCGTCCTTCCGCAGTCCTTCCGCCGTTTCCCCCGCCGTCCCCCCGCTTTCCTTCATTCATCACTCATCATTCATCCATGACTGAAGTTCATCCTTTTGAGCCATTCCTCCCGAAAAATGCCAAGCTGCTGATGCTGGGCACCTTCCCTCCTGCGCCCAAGCGTTGGTGTATGGAATGGTACTATCCCAATTATACCAACGACATGTGGCGCATCTTCGGTCTGTGCTTCTTTGGCGACAAACTGCGGTTTGTAGACACAGACCACAAGACCTACCGACTGCAAGAACTTAAAAATTTCCTCCGCGACCGTGGCGTGGCCATCTTTGACACCTGCCTGCGCATCCGCCGCACCAAGGGTACAGCCTCGGACAAAGATTTAGAGGTTGTGGAGCAGGCCGACCTCGACGGCATGTTGCGTTCCTTGCCGGAGTGCAAGGCCGTGATCGCGGCCGGACAGCTGGCCACCACGCTCTTCACCGAGCACTATCATATTGATGCACGCAAGATGAAGATGGGTGACCACCTCGACTTCATGTTCGAGGGCCGCACAATCCGCCTCTACCGCGAGCCAAGTTCCTCGCGTGCCTATCCGATGAAGGTGGAAAAGAAGGCAGAATACTACGACCAGATGTTCCTGGAGATAGGACTGAAATAATCCAAAAGGTTAGAGAAAGAGAATCAACAAGCAAAAACAAGCAATATGGAAAACAAGAATAAGAAAGTCACCATCATCGGCATAGCCGGCGGTACTGGTTCCGGCAAGACCACTGTGGTGAAGAAAATCGTGGAGATGTTGCCACCGCATTACGTCACTGTGGTGCCATTGGACTCTTATTACAACGATACAACGGGCATGACCCAAGAGGAGCGTTCCGCCATCAACTTCGATCATCCCGACGCCTTCGACTGGAAGTTGCTCATCAAGCAAGTCAACGAGTTGCGCCATGGCCACGCCATCAAGCAGCCCACCTACAGCTATATCCTCAGCAACCGCCTGCCGGAGACCATCCACGTAGAGCCCAAGCCAGTGATCATCATTGAGGGCATCATGACCCTGCTCAATAAGACACTTCGCGACATGATGGACTTAAAAGTCTTTGTGGACTGCGACTCAGACGAACGTCTCATCCGCAACATCCAGCGCGACACCATCGACCGCGGACGTACTGTGTCCATGGTTGTGGATCGCTATCTGAAAGTCCTCAAGCCCATGCACGAGCAGTTCATCGAGCCTACCAAGCGCTACGCCGACCTCATCATTCCACAAGGTGGTGAGAACGTCAAGGGAATCGGCATTCTCTGCAACTACATCGAGGGTCTGGTACCTAAGAAATAAAAAACGGCGAGAAAGGATGCTATGCGGTAGGATTATCCTCCGAGACATTGTCGTTTGCCTGTTCTGTCGCATCCTCTTGCCCCTGCTCAGCATCTCCGCGCACGGACGAAACTTCTTCAGCCTTGTCGAACTGCTTCTTGCAACGATGGATCTTCAGGGCGTCTATGAGATCCACCACACCATAGACCATCATGCACCAGCCGATAATGAGCAGTGGCGCAGAGGCGATCACACTCGGCTTAATCAAAGTCAATAAACCAATGAGCAAAATGACAACTGGCAACACCCACCACACAAAGCCCACATGGGCAAAGCGCGTAGCTAAAGAAAGGCTGAACAACTGATAGGCACCACCGGCAATCAGCAGAGCTGCCAACACAAACATCAGTCCACCGACAAATGTATTCGGACTGAGCGCCATTACGCTGCCAAGAATGCCACAGCCCACTGCAACAACTGGGAAAGGGCGTTTGCGTTGCTGCCTCATCTTGCGTCCCTGAGCGTCGAAAAGTTCCACCTGCTCATCACGGTTTTTGCGCGAAGCCATATAGTCAATGAAACTGATGACTGCCGAGATAAAGAACACGACGCCAATACCCACCGTGATCCACATCACGGCTTGTTCACGATATTGCACCAGCACCACACCGGCAGCAATGGCACAGCAGGAGCGAAGAATGGACTTTGGAAATGTTCTCATGATATCATCTACATTTGTTTCTCTGATGCAAAGGTAAGGAAAAAAACGGAAACAATAACGATTACTTGATATTAGTTGTACAAAAAAATAGATTCAATCAGGATATGATCACATTATTATTAGTACGTCACGGCGAAACCGTGGCCAACAAAGCACAAATCCTTCAAGGACAGACCCCCGGTGAACTCAATGAAACGGGCAAGGAACAGGCTGGGACTGTACGCGACCGGATGAAGAATGTACACATTGACACCTTTGTAGCCAGCGATCTCCACCGTGCCATCCAGACTTGCGAGATCATTGCCGAACCGCATGGCAAACCCATTGTCACCACGCCCCTGCTCCGAGAGCGAGACTGGGGCAGTTTCACCGGCAAGTTCATTCCCGATCTGCAAGCCGTGAAGCAGTGGCCCGATGATATCGAGAGCCTTGAAAGCCTCAAGAGCCGCGCCAAGCAGTTCATTGCCTGGCTGAAAGCTAATTATCCCGGCCAGACCGTGCTGGCTGTCGGCCACGGCATCGTCAACAAAGCCATCCAGAGCATCTACTATGGCAAACCGATGAACGAAATCCAGAAGATGACCAACGCCGAAGTCCGCAAACTCGTTTTGTAATAGCTCCGCCTCCCGCCGCAAGAAAGGAGCCCCCGCAAGAAAGCAAGCCTCGAGCACCGAGTTCTCTCCGTTCGGTTTGCTGCTGTTGTGCAGCAGCCCTTCCCTTGTGTCCAGTTTGCTGTTGTGCAGCAGCCCTTCCCTTGTGTTCGGTTCGCTGCTGCTATGCAGCAGCCTTTCCTCGTGCTCTGTGCGGTAGCCATCTTTCTCTCCCCCTTCACCAAAAAGCCCGCTCTCCCAGGACAGGAGAACGGGCAAAATGTTATCCAAAATACGACACTTAATACTGTATCTATTGATTTCTATCTTCCATTTCCAAAGTGACCACCGCCGGAATTATGACTGCCACCGAAGGCGCCACCACCACCAAAGGAACGGGTAGGGGCACTGTTGCCACCACCAAAGGAGCGGGCAGGTGAGCTATTGTTGCCACCGAAGGAGCGTGCCGACGAACTGCTGCCACTACCAAAAGAGCGACTCGGTGCGCTGCTGCCAAATGAACGGTTAGGAGCACTACCAAATGAACTGCCAGACTCGCTGCTACGTGTACCGAACGAACGGCTCGGAGCGGAGAATGTGCGGCTGGGTTCTCCCATCGTAGTGTTTCCGCCAAACGAGCGGCTCGGCTGCGTCACTGTAGTACGTGTGCTGCTCTCGCGGGCTCCAAATGAGCGGGTACGGTCACGCTGTGGGTCGTGACCCGAAGGAACGCTTGAGACGCTATAGGTGCGGTTGCCGCCACCGAAGCTACGGTTGCCGTTATTTCCGCCGAAGCGCGTGCCATTGCCAAAGCTACGATTACCGTCGTTGTGGTCATCAAAGCCTCTGCGCCCATCGAAACGTTTGCCTCTGCCAAAGTCACCGCGGTCAAATCCGTCACGCATACCCATGTAGCGTCCGCCATCTCCGTGACATGATCCGTCGAAATGACGTCCGTAGTACCAACTGCGTCCCCCATTCATCCGCCAGCTATGACCACCATAGTAGGTGACATAGATATTCGGGCGACCAAAGAAGAAGTAGTCACGATGCGGATAGCGCGCGTAGATGCTGAAGTGCCAGTAACCGCCGTCCCAGTAAAGCGGATGATAGAAATAGGCTGCGTCAACATAGGTGTGGTACTGCCAGTCAAGCAACACATAGCTCAAGTCGAGATTACGCTGACGCCAATAGATACCATAGAGGTCATCATACGCGTTGATGCTCATCAGGTAATCGAGATTGATCTCGTAGGCAGCCTCATACTGCGCATCCGTCAGGTTGAGTTCGTAAGCCATCTTGTCGGTCAGGAACAAAGCCTGTTGGCGTGCCTGCTCATAACTCATGGCCGATGCCTGAACAGCCATGACCAAGAGGGCGACAAGAGTCAAAACTAACTTTTTCATATCCTCATCTTTTTAATTGTTCAACATATCTTTGTGACAGAAGGCAGAGACTTGGAGAAGATCTTTCCTCTTCTTCACGTTGCAAAATTAAGAAAAAAGAAAAGACTTAAGAAAGGTTTTCCCCTATCATGGAGAGGAAAATCCCTAAAAAGCCGTACCTTTGCAGTTGAATTATCGATCACAGGCAAAAAATGAAGAAAAGAATCCTTCTGTCCTTCGCCACGCTATGCCTGACCAGCGCAGCCTCTGCCCAGTATGCATGGCAGGAAGGCGCCGATCCAGGAAAGTGGCAACCCGGCAAAGACATCAACTACAAAGTGGAGATGCAAGGCTCCGTGTCGAGCGGCAAGACACCTCTCTGGCTCAACGCTAATAAATATGGCCTCTCTTCCCTTGATGAGAACAATGGCTACCTGCGCGCGCAGGCCATCCGCCCCCTGAACAACGACTCGTCCAGACGTTGGGGGCTCGGATATGGTCTTGACGTGGTGGTTCCCGTTCACTATACCAGCCATTTTGTCGTCCAACAGGCTTTTGCTGAGGTGCGTTGGCTTCACGGCACACTCACCGTGGGTGCTAAGGAGTGGCCGATGGAACTGAAGAACAATGCACTCAGCTCCGGCCCCCAGGCCTTGGGCATCAATGCACGCCCGGTACCACAAGTACGACTGGCACTGCCACAATACTGGACCCTGCCCTTTGCCAACCGCTGGCTCCACCTCAAAGGACACATCGCCTACGGACGCCTGACCGACCAAAACTGGCAGCATGACTTCACCCAGAAACAATCAAAATATGCCGACGACGTACTCCTGCACACGAAGGCCGGCTATCTGATGATAGGTAATCCCGACCGGTTCTGCCCCTGGTCACTGGAACTGGGATTGGAGATGGCAACTATCTTCGGTGGCACGGCTTACCGCCCCGACGAAAATGGCAAGATGTCGCCCGTGCATAACGGCTCCGGATTGAAAGACTATCTCAAGGCATTAATCCCCGGCGGGGCCGATACGCCAGAGTTAGAGTTAGGATCTGACTATCAGAATGAGGAAGGCGACATCCTCGGCGCATGGGTAGCCCGTTTCAACTACGAGGCCGACAGCTGGAAAATCGGCATCTATGCCGACAAGTATTTCGAGGATCACTCTTCCATGCTGCAACTCGACTACGACGGCTATGGCACTGGAGACGAATGGAACGTAAAGAAGCGCCATCACTACTTCCTCTATAACTTCAAAGACTGGATGCTCGGTGCCGAACTCAACCTGCGCAACGGCACATGGCTGAAAGACATCGTAGTGGAGTATCTCTATACCAAATACCAGAGTGGCCCACTCTATCACGACCATACGGCTGGAAGACCGGAACATATCTGCGGCAAGGATGATTACTACAATCATTATATCTTCCCTGGATGGCAACATTGGGGACAGGCAATGGGCAACCCGCTCTACCGCTCACCGATCTACAACACCGACGGAACGCTCCGGTTTGAGGACACGCGCTTCACGGCATTCCATCTCGGCTTTGACGGTCAGCCCACTGATGCGCTCTCCTATCGTGTGCTTGCTTCTTGGCAGGAAGGTCTCGGCACCTACGAACATCCCTACACCAAGAAGCACCATAACGTAAGCTTCATGGTTGAGGCACAGTACGCCCTGCCCCATCAATGGAATGTCAAAGCTGCCTACGGTATGGACTTCGGTCATATCCTCGGACACAACAAGGGTGCTCAGATTACCATTTCCAAGTCTGGCATCTTCAATCTATAATCACGGGTAACATGATCAGAGTAATAGATATATAAAATAAATAAGATACAACATGAATAAGCATTTCAAAATACTCTTCTCCCTCATCACCATCTTGTTCGCCTTGGCTTCCTGTGGAGATCTGCTGGAGCATTCCCAAAACGACAAACTCGACGGTTATTGGAAGTTGACCACTATCGACACGCTGGCCACTGGCGGACAGAAAAACGTCAGCGAGCAGAGTCTGTTCATGGCAGTTCAAGGCGAAATCATGATGCTCAACAACAGAGACAACGGAGCTGAGTACATCTTCCAGTTCAATCACTCCGACAGCCATCTCAAAATCTATGACGCAAGAAAGAGTGACCGAACCAACGGTGATCCTTTGCTGACAGATCCCGAAGACCTCAAGCCCTTTGGTTTCAATAATCTTGAGGAGGACTTCACCGTAGAGAAACTCACCGGCGGCAAGCTCGTCATCAACGACGGCACACTACGCCTCCATCTCATCAAATTCTAACAGAAAAATCATATACTTTACATGAAACCTATCTCTCTATTATTACTTTCCTTGCCGGCCACCGCGCCCGCTACGGCTCTCGCCAAGAGCAATACTTTTAGCCAGCAGCAGGAAATCAACTTGCAACAGGGCTGGCTCTTCTCGCGTGACAGCCTCCACTGGCAATCCGTCGCCATCCCTCACGACTGGGCCATCAGCGGTTCCTTTGACAAGAAATGGGACTTGCAGTACGTGGCCATCACACAGAACGGCGAGAAGGAGAAAAGCGAGAAGTCGGGACGCTCGGGCGCACTGCCCTGGATAGGCCGCGGCTTCTACCGCCGCACGCTGACCGTACCGAAGGACGCTGCTCACGCCTACCTGCAGTTCGACGGTGCCATGAGCGAGCCCCACGTCTATGTCAATGGCAAGCTGGCAGGATGGTGGGCCTATGGCTACAATGCTTTCCGCATCGACATTACACCTTATATATATAAGGGACGCAGCAACGAGATCGTCGTCAGCCTCAACAACCGCGAGGAGAGCAGTCGATGGTATCCGGGCGGAGGTATCTACCGGCCTGTAAGTCTCATTCTTACCGGTAAGGCTTATCTCGATCCTTGGCAGAGCTTTCTTTACACCGAGAAGGCTGATGCCAACGAGGCTACACTGATCTACAACGACAACGTAAAGGGTGGACAAAGAGAGCAACTCAGTGAGCGGATACAGCTCTATGCTCCCAACGGACAAGTAGCAGCGACAGCAGAGGGAAAGGTGGGCAGCAACGGCAAGGTCAGCCTGCGCCTCAAGGTCGCACGTCCGCAGATGTGGTCACCGGAAAGTCCGACACTCTACCGTGCCAAGATTGAGCTCATCGAAGGACAAGGGCGCCGTGCCACCGTCGTGGACAGCCGTATGATGAAGACGGGCATCCGCACAATCGCCTTCTCGCGTGAGCATGGCTTCCAGCTCAATGGCGTGAGCCGCAAGTTCCAAGGTGTCTGCCTGCACCACGACCTCGGACCGCTCGGCGCTGCCGTCAACAAGGCGGCACTCATCCGTCAGGTAAGGATTCTCAAGGACATGGGCTGCGATGCCATCCGCACATCTCACAACATGCCGTCGACGATGCAGATGGAGGTCTACGACTCGCTGGGCATGATGGTCATGGCCGAGAGCTTCGACATGTGGCGCTATCCTAAGTGCAAGAACGGCTATGCCCGTTTCTTCGACCAATGGGCCGACAAGGACATCGAGCATCTCGTGCTCAACCACCGCAACCATCCCTCTCTGGTGATGTACTCCATCGGCAACGAGATACCGGAGCAGTGGAGTCAGGAAGGCGTCGACATATCACGCCATCTGCAGGACATCTGCCACCGTCTCGACCCTACCCGACTCGTCACGCAAGGCATGGACCGTGCCGAGGACGCGCTGAAGTCGGGCTTCGCTCAGGTGATGGACATCCCGGGATTTAACTACCGCGTGTATAAATACGACCGCAACATCTCACAGCTGCCACAAGGTTTTCTCCTCGGCAGCGAGACTGCCTCGACGGTGAGCAGCCGCGGCGTGTATAAGTTCCCCGCTACCGTATCGGACGAGAATGTCTATCCCGACGGACAATGCTCGGGCTACGACACCGAGTACTGCCCGTGGAGCAACCTGCCCGAGAGCGACTTCATGGCGCAGGACGACAAGGACTATGCCATCGGACAGTTTGTCTGGACTGGCTTCGACTATCTTGGCGAGCCAACGCCCTACGACAACTACTGGCCGTCGCGCAGCAGCTACTTCGGCATCTGCGACCTCGCCGGACTGCCCAAGGACCGCTACTATCTCTATCGTTCGGTATGGAACCACCACGACCACACCATCCATCTGCTGCCCCACTGGACGTGGCCGGGCCGCGAAGGCAAGGTGACACCGGTGATGTGCTACACCGACTACGACGAGGCTGAGCTCTTCGTCAACGGCAAGAGCCAGGGCCGACGCCACAAGACGGGACGCATGTCGGTGTCAGCGACAGCCGGAAAGCTCGTAGAGAAGATGGGGAAGGAGACTGTAGACAGCCTGCTTTCGCGCTACCGTCTCGTCTGGAACAGCGTGGTCTATGAGCCGGGCGAACTGAAGGTGGTCGTCTATGACAAGAACGGAAAGGCCGCCGGAGAGGAAACGGTGCACACCGCAGGAGCACCGGCTGTCCTTCAACTCACAGCCGACAAGCAAACGCTCGCGGCCGACGGCAATGATCTGAGCTACATCACCGTGGCGCTGACCGACAGAGACGGCACGCTCTGCCCCGATGCTTCGGACAAGATTCGTGTGGAGGTCTCAGGCGCAGGAACTTTCCAAGGCATCTGCAACGGCGACGCAACCTCTTTGGAGAGCTTCGTCAAACCGGAGATGCACCTCTTCCATGGCATGCTCGTGGCCACTGCCAGGAGCGGGCACAAGCCGGGAACTATCACTGTGAAGGTGAGCACCGAAAGCGGCATCACCCAATCCATCAACATTGCTGTAAAGTAAAGCCACTGGCTCTTCAACGACCGGGAGGTCCGCTGCCCGGGAGGTCCGCGCCCTCAGCGGGCCTCCCGGACAAATAACCTCCCGAATAGATATCGATAGTTATGACAGAAGATAAACTCGTATTGACCGTTGAAATCTCTTTTGTCATGCAAACTGACAATTTTCCACGCAAATGCAGGCGATTTTCAGAAACAAAACCTATCTCGCTCTGAATTTCGCGATTTTCAGCCTCTTTTTATAAAGTATTGATAATCAAGAAAATACGAACAAAGCATCATTTTTCAGCTCCTCAGAAAGGTACTTTGACTAAAAATTCTCTAGAGAATTTCCTGTCAAAGTACCTTTTTCATCGTATCAGAAAGGCTTTCTGATGCTCTCAAATCGCCTTCCTGACACTGTCAAAGTACCTTTCTGACCGCATCATCTCGCCTTTTTCATAGTTTCAACTCGGAAAAAAGGGTTCTCCACTCCACTTTCAGCATCAAAGTCCCAAAATGGTTTCTCTAGATTGAAAGTTCACAGAGCACTTATTTTGTAAGAAAGTTTACCAATCAGAACGAGTATCGGCAAACAAGTTAAAACGACTGGCAGACATATGACAAAATACCAATCCAAGGAAGAAATAAAAATAACGAATACATTTAACTCGCAGCCCAAAGGATACCGATTTCTCTTAAACTTTGACAAATCGCATCCTTCGCACCCTTGCGAGAACCTGCAACCCCTTGAAACATTTTATTCCCCTCTCCTTTAGAGAGGGGTAAGGGGGTGAGGCTTTTTTAGTGGAGCTGGTGGGATTCGAACCCACGTCCAAACAGGGAAACCATACGTTTTCTACACGTTTATTCCAGCCTTTGGTTTTCATGCGACGGCAAGACCTGGACCACCAACCGGCGCCTTAGCCTCTAAAATTTCATCCTGCTGTCAAGGCCCAACAAGACTATTTCCGATTTATCTGCACCGCTTGACCCTCAGATTCGGAACCACATCCTTGGAGCGATGTCTCGTCCCATCATCTAATGACGGGATTAAGCCAATAATCTACTGTACTTCGATTAGGCAGCGAGAGCGTAGTTGTTTTCGCCAATTAAATTTTTGTTCACTCAGATTAAAGAGCTAGCCAACGAGGCTCTGCGTGCTTACGTACCATCTCAGCCTGCTGTCAAATCCAGTCAACCCCAAATGATAGCCTTTGCAAAGTTATGAATATATTTCCATACTACAAAATGAAATTAACTATAATTATAATTTTAGTCTACGTCAGTAAGTCAAGACGATATCAACACTGAGGCTAAACTATAGGCCTCAGTGTCTCTGAGTCTCTATGTGAGTTAATCCATATTCTTTGTTTCTTTCCCAAATAATTGTCACTATAAAATTTTTATTGTACCTTTGTAGTCTAAAAAGACCTACAATGGATAAATCTCCTTTGTAACCATGCAATATTCTTGCAAAAAATGAGTTTATAAACATAAAAAGTCAGAATATATAACATGAAAAAGATACTCTTGGGACTTGCCCTGCTACTGATGACTCCACTCTCTATCTGTGCTCAGTCGTCTATGACTGACTCACAGGTGGCAGACTATGTTCAGCATGAGGCCGCCCGCGGTACATCGCAGGCGCAGATCGTCACACACCTGATGCAGAGCGGTGTGGACATCTCGCAGATCAGAAGGGTAAGACGCGCTTATGAACAACAGGCTAAAGGTAAAGGATTTGGAAACGCCACCGAAACCACAACAACGGAAAGCCGTCTGAGAAAGAGTAATGGAAAAACCAAATTGACAAAGGCACAGGCCGAACAGTACGACAAGCAGCGCGACGCTACTACCTCTGCCCGCATCCAGGGCAACACCCAATGGCAAGAATCTTACGACGTGAACGACCAAGATTTCCAACAGATGCAGCAGGAAGTCGGCGACATGATACCCGTGGACACCACCACGCTGCTTAAGCAATTGCTCGAACAGCAGCGCAAGAACAAGCATAAAGTCTTCGGACGCGACATCTTCTCGAACAAAAACCTCAGCTTTGAACCCATCATGAACATCGCCACACCGCAGAACTACCGGCTCGGACCGGGCGACGCGGTAAACATCGACGTCTATGGCGCTTCGCAGCGAAGCATCACCGCCACGGTAAGCCCCGACGGTGACATCGTCATCGAAAACTTCGGCCCCATCCACGTTGGCGGACTCTCCGTGGCTCAGGCCACCGCACGCATCCGCTCCCAACTCGGTGCCCGCTACCAGAGCAGCCGCATCAAACTATCACTCGGACAGACGCGCACCGTCACCGTCAACGTCATGGGGGAAGTTGTCACTCCGGGCACATACACCCTCTCGGCCTTCGCCAGCGTGTTCAACGCACTCTACATGGCAGGCGGCACCAACGACCTCGGTACGCTGCGCAACATCAAGATCTATCGTCACAACCGCCTCATCAGCGTCTGCGACATTTACGACTATATCCTCAACGGCAAGATGACGGGCAACGTACGCCTCAACGACGGCGATGTCATCATCGTGGGTCCTTATGACTGCCTGGTCAATATCACCGGTAAGGTCAAACGGCCGATGTACTACGAGATGAAGCGCAACGAGAGCGTAGAGACCTTGCTGCGCTATGCCGGCGGCTTCACGGGGGATGCCTATAAGAAGGCGGTGCGCGTCAACCGCAAGACAGGGCGCGAGTATGCCGTGTACAATGTTGAGGAGTTTGACATGAGCTCATTCCGCGTGGCCGACGGCGACAGCGTCAGCGTGGACTCTATCCTACCCCGCTATCAAAACACGGTAGAGATCAAGGGAGCCGTCTTCCGTCCGGGTATGTATCAGCTCGGTGCCGGCATTAACAGCGTGCGCACGCTCATCCAGCATGCTGAGGGTCTCACCGAGCAGGCCTTCACAGCCCGTGCCGTCATGCACCGCATGAATGCCGACCGCACGCTGCGCGTCATCGCCGTAGACGTCGAGGGCATCATGAGCGGGCGTGTCGCCGACATCCCACTGAAAGAAAACGACGTGCTCTTCATCCCCTCCAAGGAAGAAGCCATGACCGAACGCACCATCACCATCAATGGCGAGGTTAACTACCCCGGCATCTATAAATATGCCGACAACGAGACACTTGAGGACTTCGTGCTCCAAGCAGGCGGACTCAAGGAGACGGCTTCAACGGTGAAGGTCGACGTAGCACGCCGCATCTCTGACCCAAAGGCACTGACTACCGACAGCATCATCGCCCAAACCTATAGCTTCGCACTGAAAGACGGATTCGTCGTCGACGGAGAGCCGGGCTTCGTGCTCCAACCCTTCGACGAGGTGTATGTACGCCGCAGTCCCGCCTACAGCAAGCAGCAGAATGTCGTGGTCGACGGCAAGGTGATGTTCCCCGGATCCTATACCATGGCCTACCGTGACATGCGGTTGACCGATCTGGTGAAGATGGCCGGCGGTGTCGCTCCCGACGCTTATATCAAGGGAGCCCGCATCATGCGCGTACCCAATGAGGCAGAACGCACACGTATGGAGGCAGCCTTCAAGATGCAACAAGAGCAATTGCGCCAGCAGCTCATGCAGTTGGCCGTCAACAGCAACAATAACAGCATCATGCAAAACTCTGACGAGACACTACAAAAGCAACTTGAAAAGTTCCAGGTGCCCAACACCTATCCTGTCGGCATCGAACTGGACAAGGCTCTGAAAGATCCGAAGAGCGACGCCAACATCATCCTGCGTGCCGGTGACCGCCTTCTCATCCCATCGTACACAGCGACGGTGAAGATCAACGGCGCCGTGATGTATCCCAACACGGTCAGCTACGAGCGCGGGGAGAGCGTCCGTCACTATCTCGACGCAGCCGGTGGCTTCGCACAGAACGCACGTAAGAGCGGTGTATACATTATATATATGAATGGTATGGTCGGTAAGGTCAGCCGTGGTGCCAAGGTAGAACCCGGCTGTGAGATCGTCGTTCCCTCGAAGCTCACCCGCAAGATGAGCGTGGCTGAGACGATGAGTCTCGGCTCGAGCATGTCGAGTATCGCCGCCATGATCGCCACCATCGCCAACCTGTCGAAATAAAGTTGCAATCAGACATACCGGGCACGTACCCAGCCAGGCAGACGTCTCTGCGGTCTTCTACATAAGGATCTTATGCGGTCTCTTCTCCCTTGCTCCGTCTTTGGGCGGCAGGCACCCTTGCTAAATGGTGAGGGGAGGAGGAGAAGTGCAATTTTGAATGATAAAACTTTTCTCTCCCATTCCCTTGTGCGTTTGCAATTAAAATCGTATATTTGCAAAAAACAATGATATGGAAGCAATAAATACACAGTTCAACCAAGCCCAGTTAAAGTTACTGGATATGCTCTCGTATGTAAAAACTCCACAGGCATTACATGACTTGGAGAATGTCATCTCTGACTATTTCGCCCAGTAGATTGTTGCTTACTATACCTTTTTTATAATTAAAAAATAATGCATATGGAAACATTAAGTTCTTTAAATAAAGCACAACTACAGATACTCAAATTGCTTTCCAATATCAAGACAGAAGAAGAGACCAAGGAATTAAGCCAAGTGATTTCCAACTTCTATGCTAAAAAGGCAACAGAGGAAATGGACAGACTTTGGGAGTCGGGACAATGGAACGAGGAGAAAAATGATCAGATACTCAAAGAACATTTAAGAACACCTTATAAAAATGGCAATGCCTAAAATCGTTCTTGACACAAATTGCTTGATTTCCTCTTTATCATCTTATAGCAAGTACTTTCCAATTTGGCGCTACTTGCAAGAAGGCAAGTTTATTATATGTGTTTCCAATTCAATATTAGATGAGTACCAAGAAATAATAGAGGAGAAAACAAATGCCATTATCGCTCAAAATGTCATCCGCACATTGCTGGACTGTCCTTTTGTGAAATACCATGAGCCGAGTTATCATTTCAGCCTCATCACCCAGGATCCCGACGATAACAAGTTTGTGGATTGCGCCATTATCTCAAACGCAGATTACATTGTAACGGAAGACAAGCACTTCAATGTTCTGAAAGAAATCTCTTTCCCCAAGGTGTCCATCCGTGGCATCGATACCTTCCTGCATACTTTAGAGCAAGACTTGTAGTCTGATTGAGTCGTGGCATCTTGTCGAAACGATGTTTTTGACATAACACGTTATAGCTCACGTTCATCATCATAGCCTGACCGCTTATCTCATACTGCAACTCTTAACAAACATATTCGTACAAGCTTCATACATGATACTGTGCGTTATCCCAGCCACGAAGAGGTAGATTGTACGGAAAATGCAGCACATACGTATATTTGGTTGAACAATCCACATAGCGGAATAAAGAATATGTCTGAATATCAAGAATATATCCTTTATATTTGGAAATACTCGAATATATTCTCAATGCCATCTCTATCATGATCGCTACCATACTGAAATAAATATTAGATTCAGACATACCAGGCACGTGCCCAGCCAAGCAGACGACTCTGCGACTTCATTTTCTGGGGTCTTATGCGGACTCTTCTCCTTCGCTCCGCTTTCAGGCGGCAGTCACCCTCACCACAATGATGAAGGGAGGAGAAGAAGTACCCTAACACATTATCAATCATTATATTCATCACTATGGTTCATCAGGACAGTTTAGAAGGCCGCCTCTTCAAGTACTATGACACTTTGCATATGCAAAGTCAATCATACGTCACTGATGACATCATAGAAGCTCTCAAGAACTACGAGAAAGATGACTGGTAATTTATTGTACCATGGATCTCTGCAAATCGTAGAGCAGATACTGTGGAAGCTTACATGACAGGTATTATGGATGCCAACACAGCGTTAGACAGACTGGCATTTCACAAACCTAAAACCCAGCTCCACACGATGAGCGACACTTACATGCTGAATGATGTCATCGCAGAGCTAAGGGAATATCAAGGATGAACGACTCAAGCAATAGACCACCTTCAAGCCAAGACTTTACATCTGTGATATGGCACCTTGATGATACCTTTATATTCGGAGATATTCGAAATATATTCTCGATGCCATCGTCGATGACACGTTGAAAGAACAAAGAAACAGCATCTCGTTGTGCATTCCCCGTCTCGCCCTTTCGGGGGTGTTTGTCCACTCCCACTTAGTAAGAGTTAGAGAGAGGCTGTATTTCTATATATTTTTCTCGACCCTTTTTCTTGCATCTTTGCCATAAAACCCGTATATTTGCAAAAAATAGAATGATATGGAAGCAATAAATACACATTTCAACCAAGCCCAGTTAAAGTTACTGGATATGCTCTCGTATGTAAAAACTCCACAGGCATTACATGACTTGGAGAATGTCATCTCTGACTATTTCGCTCAGAAAGCACAAGACGAGATGGAAAAGATGTGGCAAGAGGGTACGCTGAATGATGAAAAAATAGAGGAGTTCCGCCTTCTTCATGAAAGAACACCATATAGTAAGCCTGTTCTATGAAGCATTCTGCCCCTATCGTTTTAGACACTAATGTCCTCATTATGTCTATCTCCATGCATAGTCCATATTATGCGATATGGAGGAAATTCCTAATCGGGGAATATACGCTATGTATTACAAATGACATATTAGAAGAGTATTCCGAAGTTCTTTCACGAAATATTTCTCCATATGTGTCTGAAGCAATTATCAATACCATTCTAACAAGAAAGAATGTCAAACGAGTCGATCCCCACTTTTCATTTGGTCTCATCACCCAAGATCCTGACGACAACAAGTTTGTGGATTGTGCCATCGTTTCGAACGCTAATTACATTGTGACGGAAGACAAGCACTTCAATGTTCTGAAAGAAATCTCTTTCCCAAAGGTATCTGTCCTTGGCATCGACGACTTCCTGCTCGCTTTAGAGAGTGACTAATTGTCTCCATTATGACATGTGAGTTATAAAAGAGTGCAGTTGGGGAGAAAGTATAAAACCGCCCTACGATTTCAATCAATGAATTTTAAGAGAATCACTAAGATATTTCATTCAGCTGACAAAAGGAACAGTAATCTAAGAAATAACATTCTGCTGTCTGGCGCAATGAAAGCGACCGGAATGTTGACGTCCTTTTTGATTGTTCCTGTAACATTGCACTATCTTGACAATGAGATCTATGGAATATGGATGACTATTACCTCTATCTTAATGTGGTTTTCGTTCTTCGATGTGGGATTAGGGAACGGCATGAGGAATTATATGACACAAGCTATATCAGCCAACGATTATAAGACCGCACGTGCTTATCTGAGCACTACACTCTGCGTACTGACACTCATCTCCATAGGTTTAGGTCTACTATGTATCCCATGTCTGTTGCTGGACTTCAACAAGATATTCAACACTTATGCGCTTTCCAACGATGTGCTAAAGAACGCATTGATCATCGCAGTCCTTTTCACCCTTGCTAACTTTGTCCTCAAGAATATTGGTTTTGTCTTTATTGCCTTACAGAAATATGGTCTAAACGATGTCCTCACCACTGTAGGCAGCGTACTTGGACTCGTCTTCGTCTTTATCTTAACGAAAACGACTCAAGGGAACCTTCTTTATGTCGTTACAGCGTTCACATTCTCTCCTGTCCTCGTATACCTGATAGCGGCAATCCCCATCTTTCGTAAATACAAACAACTGCGACCTTCATGGAAGTACTACGACCAGCTATTACTGAAGAATATCGTGGGCAAAGGACTTGGATTCTTTGCAATACAGATAACAAGTTGCCTGGTTATCTTTGGAGGAAGCAACGTCATTATCAGCCATTTCTGTGGACCGACATCTGTCACTGTCTACAATATTGCCTACAAGCTCTTCAATCTTCTGGCAATAGCTTACACAGTCATCATCTCACCAATGTGGAATGCCTATACCGACGCACAAGTTAGAGGGGACTATACATGGATCAGAGCAACATTCAACAAGGCGCTAAAGCTATGGGGGCTCTCAGTTATTGGAGGTCTCATGCTTTTAGCAATCTGCAATATATTTTATAAGGTATGGGTTGGAGCATCTGTTACTGTTCCCATTCAGATATCAGTAGCTGTGCTTTTGTATATTTCTGCTTTCAATTTCAACAACTGCGTTACATACCTCTTAAACGGACTGAATAAAATTACGGTGCAGATCATAACATCTGTTATCGGAACTATCTTATATCTGCTTTTTATCATCCTCCTCGGCGGGAAAATCGGAATGATAGGTATTATCCTCAGCATGGGCGTCTGTTATATCCTGATGGCCACTGTGCATCTGTATCAATGCAGGCTGCTTATTGGTGAGAAAGCAAAAGGCATTTGGAATAAATAATTAAATTATGCAGAATAAAGTCAGCGTTATAACAGTTGTCTATAATGACGTAGAGCATATTCGATCTACTATGGAAAGCTACTTTGCTCAGACTTGGGAAGAGAAGGAATATATAGTCATTGATGGAGGCAGTAATGATGGAACAGCTGATATCATCAAGCAATATGCAGACAGAATTGCTTACTGGTGCTCAGAAAAGGATGAGGGAATATACGATGCGATGAATAAAGGCATCAGCCATTGTACAGGCGACTGGATTAATTTTCTCAATAGTGGTGACTACTATGCCGATACTCATTCACTTGAAAACGCACTAGAGGTTGATGATATTAAGAATACCGATATAATCTATGGAAACAGTATTGCGATCTGTAAAAACAGCAAAACGTATATTGCTGCAGGTACAGACACCGCACAATTAAGGTACAGGCCAATTTACCGCCATGGATCGTCCCTTATAAGATCGGAAGTTCATAGGAAATACCTCTTCGATGTAAGTAAGAAAAAAGAATATGGATTTGCATTAGACTGGGATATGATTTTCCGAGCTTACAAAGGCGGATGTAGATTTAAGAAGGCCAACTGCTACATAGAGGCCTATGATGTTGAGGGGATGTCTAACCAACCGATAAAAGAACTTATCTACAACTACCGAATAACAAAAGGCAGTTCTTTTTCAATATCTAAGTATGCGACTTTACAAAAAGGCATTCTCTTTTATACACTTAGAAAGACATTTCTATACAAATATCTTTCCGGCTTTCTAAAAGAATATGTCATAAATGATATATTGCCCCATATCCCAAGTTGGAGTGTACGCAAACAAATCCTTAAATCCATGAATTTAGGCATAGGTAAAAAAAGTTTCATTATGAAACGTACCTATTTCATGGATATTAATAAAATATCTGTTGGAGCTTACACTGATATTAACAGAGGATGCTTTCTTGATGGGCGAGGTACCATTGTAATAGGTAACAACGTATCGATATCCCATGAAGTAAAAATCATAACAGGAAGCCACAATATAGATTCCAACCAATTTGAAGCCATCTACAAACCGATTATCATTGATGACTATGTTTGGTTAGGAGTCGGTTGTATAATACTTCAAGGTGTACATATCGGAAAAGGAGCTGTAGTATGCGCAGGAGCTGTAGTAACAAAAAACGTCAGACCTTATGAAGTAGTAGCAGGTATCCCTGCAAGAGTGATAAAGCACAGAAGCAAGAATGTGTCCTACCATTGTACTTGGGAAATACCATTTACATAATCAACTAACAACAGAAGCACTGAATTTAAATAATCTTAAAGAGGAATCATGGAAGCAGAAAATAATAAACGTTCAAAAGAAATAGATGTACTAAACTGTGTACTAAAAGTATATCACAACAAAATAAGTCTTCTAATATTTGTTGTTTCATTTGCCATCATTGGAGTAGGCTATGCATTAAACAAAGAGAAAACATATACTGCAGAAGTACTACTGGCACCAGAAGCTACAAGTATGGGTATGTCTCAAAGCATAAGTGACCTTGCAGGACTTATCGGTGTGAACGGAGGATCAGGATCAAACTCTGTAGATGCCATCTATCCAGACATTTACCCGGAAGTTCTTTCTTCCACCGACTTTATAGTTAAATTATTCAATATTCAAGTGAGGCCCTTAAAAGGCGGAGATTCAAAAACGTATTATAAACACATATTACTGGATCACAAAATACCTTTTTATAAAAAACCTATAATTTGGATGATGGGGCTTTTTTCTTCAGAGAAAGACTCGAAGTCTGAGCCCAATAAGATAAATCCCTTTAATCTTTCTAAGAAGCAATTTGGAGTTTGCAATTCTATTAGAGGGAACATAGGATGCCAGGTAAACAAAAGTACAAGTGTCATCACCATTTCTGTAACTGATGTAGATCCGCTAATTGCAGCAGTAATGGTAGACACATTACAAAGAAGACTACAAGAATACATAACACTATATAGGACAAAAAAAACACGGATTGCATTGCAAAATGCTAAAAAATTGAACATAGAGGCTAAAATTATATATACAAAAGCTAGACGCGAATATAGTAGTTTTTCAGATGCAAACACAGATATTAATTTACCGTCTGTCCAATCAAAATTAGAAGACCTAGAAAATGAGATGCAGCTAAAGTACAATAATTACACTGCAACTCAACAACAAGTTCAACAGGCAGAAGACAAACTTCAAGAAGATACACCAGCATTTACAATTATTCAAAACTCAAGCATTCCACAAAACGCATCTAGCACCCCAAGATCAATAATCGTACTTTTGTTCATTTTCATAGGAGTTATTTTTGATTCTTTATACGTATTGATCTTTAAAGCTAAATGATTTTTTAGCATGAGCAACGCATTACCTTACATTCTTCTTGTACTTTTGTACATTGCCCTTTCTGCCATATCTTATTATAAAATAAGGCTCCGGCCGATCATAGAAGTAATCTCTGTAGTTGTTTTCATTCTATTTTTCGGTTTTAGAGGTTTTATATTCTATGATTGGTCAAGCTATTATCCAACTTTTGAAAGTCTACCAGATCTCTCTACACTTTTTACACAAGACTGGATGAAATGGGGATGGGAGCCTGGGTTTATTCTGTTTGCAGCCATTACTAAAGAGTTAACAAACAGTTATCAGTTTTTCGTCTTATTGTGTACGGTTATAAACACTGTTCTGCTCACAAGATTTTTCAAGCTCTATATACCTGTCATACCCTTAGGTTTCGTGATGTATATCGCCATGAATGGTATCCAGATAAGCACGGATCTTATGAGAAACTCTATAGCAATCTGCATTTTCTTAAATGCTATACCCTATATCCAGAAAAGGAAAATAGTACCGTACATAAGTTTATGCCTATTAGCTACTACTTTTCACACATCTGCACTTGCATATATTCCACTATACTTCTTTTTGGATAAGAAGTTAAATATATGGATAGGGTTATCTCTGTTTGCAATAGCTAATATAATATATCTTTTTCACATCCCAATATTAAAATCAATAATCTCTCTATTTGTTGGGATATTACTGCCTTCCACGAAACTTTGGATCGATCAATATCTCAATATGGATGCAACCACAGGCTCTACACTTAGTATTGGATATCTTGAGCGGTTATTAACAGCTACCCTCATTTTCTGCTATTACAATAAATTAATAAAAAGTAGGAACTCACCACTATTTATAAATGCAACGCTTATTTTCCTCATTATTTTCTTATTACTCAGTGAGTTTAGAACTATCAGTATGAGGACTTCTACTCTTTTCAGTTTTGGCTATTGGATTGTATGGATAGACTTAATCGACTGTTTTAAATACAAAAACAACAAAATACTATTTGTTTCTTTCATTTGTTTGTATAGTATCTTGAAAACATATAGCAATTGTAGTTCAGACGTTGCTAGATATGAAAATGTATTATTTGGAAATTGCAATTATAATGAAAGACTAATCGAATTAAGAAAATCATTATCAAAATGAAAGAAAAAGAAAATAAGATCTTGTACATTAATTATATGTACCAAAAAGGGCATGTTAATTTTGATAAAATTCAAATTCAGGCACTTGAAAATGCAGGATTTGATGTATGGTTAATTATACCATCAAGGTTTAGAATGTTTTTTTCCTCTGCTTCGTATAAATGTTTGTTTACAATACCCAAATTGCTTTGCCCGCAGAATGCATCACCTCTGCTAAATAGAATAGCATATTTGCTGACGTTACTATATATCAAATTTAAAATCAAAAAATCACGATATAAACATATCTTTGTTTCTAATTTTGAAGAGATTACACTAGGTCTTGTACCCATAGATAAGAAGATGTACCTTTACTGCCATAATACAGCCAATAATTTTAGCAGTAAGCTAAAAGTCTTTTTCATACGAAGACTTGCGAAAAACAACCATTTTGTTGTCTTCAATAATGAAATGGCTAATGGTTTTTACAAAGAAGGGATTGAAAATGTTAAAGTTGTCTCTCATGGCTGTGTTCCCCCATTCACTGACGCAGAGCCACTTAATTTAAATATTGATGTGGACTACCGTCGGATAATCTTCATACCTTCAGAAAGAACAAGTCTTGAATTCTTACAAGATTTACTTCAGAATAAAGAGTTTATTCACTGTATTGAGCAAAATAAGATTTTAGTCATCGAAAGAAACTATCATGAATATTTAATGAGCAAATATATTCATCCTATAAACCGATATCTTTCCAGTTCTGAATACAGATCCTTGTTTTTAGAATCTGATCTCATCCTGATAGCATATCCTGACGATTTCGGTTATCGAGTAAGCGGTATCAGTTTTGAATGTGTCGCCAATAAAAAGAACCTATTATTTTTAGCCAACAACAGTTTGAAGTATTGCAAGAGTTTCTACAACTATAATCCAGAATTCCACAATATCAAAGAGTTGATATCAAAAATAGAGAGCTTCGACTATAACAAAAATAAATGCATTGCCGATAAAGATGATCTAAAACCAAATTATTCATGGTTAACAAAATGAAGACACTACAATATCAAGTCCCCATTCTTTTCATCATCTTTCGCCGAAAAGATGTAGCGCTTAAAAGTTTTGAGCGTATCAAGGCTGTCAAACCTGCTAAATTATATATTGCCAGCGACGGAGCGAGAGAAAACGTCATAGGAGAACAAGAACTAGTAGCAGCCACCCGACAAAGCATCGAAGACGCCATTGACTGGCCTTGCGAGGTTCATCGCAGATATCAAGACCGCAACCAAGGATGTGCCACAGCAGTATCGTCGGCCATCAGCTGGATGTTTGAAACCGAAGAGATGGGTATCATCTTAGAAGATGACTGCGTGGCGAAAACATCGTTCTTCTATTTCGTCAGAGAGATGCTGCAGCGCTATAAAGACGACCAACGTATCGGTATGATAGCGGGAACCAATCTCATCAGTGGCAAAGTTAAGTTACCCGATTCTTATTGTTTCTCCACATACAAAGCCTGTTGGGGATGGGCCACTTGGAGAAGGGCTTGGAACAACATGCAGCTCGACATGCCATGGAGAGCCTCCAACTACTACGACTCCGTTCTTGCCAACAACGGCTTCCACGCCAAGGATAAGAATTATTGGAAATACCGCCTAAAGCTCATCGATGCAAACTATGTGAGTGCATGGGACTGGCCTTGGTATTTCTGCTTAGCAGCGCAAAATCAACTCTGTATCTTTCCGTCAAAAGGACTGATTGTCAACATTGGCTTCGAGGAAGGGGCCACACACACTTCATTCTTCAACCACCCCCAATATAAGGATGAAGGCGAATTGTCATTTCCTTTACAACATCCTCGGTTGATTGTACCCTACGAGCCCTTTGACAAGGCATTCTACAAAGCCAACAACAATCTTTATATGCGTCTGTCAAGTTGTATACCATTGTGGCTAAAGAAGAAACTAAAGAAAATACTTAAATAAAGAGCTATGAAAAGACATATCATTACGTCTAACGGGAAATACACCTACACCTTCGTTCCTATCTTCGAGGGAGCCAAGAGGATAGACAAGCATCAGGCGAAAGAGAATCTCTTCCTGTTTCAGGATATTATGGACAAGTACCATCTGAAGTTTCTGCTTGCCTTCGGTACTTTACTCGGCGCTGTGCGAGAACATGACTTTATCAACCATGATGAAGACATAGACCTCATTATGATGAAGTCTGACATGGACAAATTTCTGTCTTTACTCTTCGAATTCCGTAAATATGGATTCGAGGTCATACGTTACGAACGTCGAGGTTTCCTTTCACTTATGCGTAAAGGAGAATACATCGACTTCTACTTTTATGAGCCGTATCCAGAAAACACAGATTTGATGTATTGCTGCCAAGATATCTTTCCAAGAAATCTTCTAGAGGACACCGCACCCATCACTTTTTTAGGCAGGAGTTTCAACGCACCCCGTGAATACAAGAAAATGATGGAGATTAGCTATGGAAAGAATTGGATGACACCAGTTGAGAAGTTTAATTTCAAATTATCAAAACAGGAGCGATTCAAACAATGGCTAAAGCAATACATTAAGGTCATGTTACCTGTTTCTTTTGTGGAAAGAAAACAAAGGGAAGCCGACAAGCCTTTCATAACAAAATATATCAAAAGAATTCAGCAATTAGGTTAAAAGTATGCAAGCAATCTTATTAGCAGCCGGAATGGGCAAACGACTTGGCGAATACACCAAGAATAATACTAAATGCATGGTGGAAGTCAATGGCATTAAGCTTGTTGACCGAGTAATCACGCAGTTATCGCACTTTCATCTTGACCGTCTTGTCATAGTGATTGGATATAAAGGAAAAGAACTAAAAGAATATATAGGCAATCGATATGACAAGGCTCTTAAGATTGAATATATCGAGAATAACGTTTACGACAAGACAAACAATATTTACTCGTTGGCTCTCGCAAAGAATGAGTTGTGCAAAGATGATACTATATTGCTAGAGTCGGACATTATCTTTGATGAAAATGTTCTCCAAAAATTGATTACCGCCCCCTATCCGAATCTTGCTCTCGTTGATAAATATCAACCATGGATGGATGGAACTATGGTAACTGTCAATGAAAGCTACGAGATCATCAACTTCATCAATAAGGCATCCTTCAAATATCAGGACATTGAATCTTATTATAAAACTGTTAATCTCTACAAGTTTAGCAAAGAGTTCTCAACAAGCGTGTATGTTCCTTTTCTCGAAGCCTACTGCAAGGTAATGGGAAACAATCAGTATTATGAGGAAGTATTACGCGTACTAACCGTTATTCACCAGTCAACTCTTCATGCTCTTCCTTTACAAGGTGACAGATGGTATGAAATTGATGACATTCAAGATCTAGACATTGCTTCTACGCTTTTTTCAAACGATACAGATAAATTCTATATGTATCACAGAAGATACGGTGGTTTCTGGCGATTCCCAAACCTGTTAGACTTCTGCTATCTTGTCAATCCCTATTTTCCAGACAAGAGAATGATAGATGAGCTTAAGTCAAACTTTGAGACTTTGCTCAGAGAATACCCTTCGGGAATGTATGTCAACTCCTTGCTTGCTGCCAAATATTTCTCTGTTAAGCAAGATTTTATTGTAGTTGGCAATGGTGCTGCAGAGTTAATAAAAAATGTGATGGAGGAACAGGCCGGAAAGAAGGTGGGAGTTCTATTCCCTACTTTTGATGAATATCCCAACAGATTGGATCAGCAACAAATCGTGGCCTTCGTTTCCCAAAAAGATGATTTCTCTTACACGGTTGACGATCTTATTGCTTTCTTTGGAGAAAAGGATATTTCGATGCTGCTTCTCATCAATCCTGATAATCCTTCTGGGCATTTCATTAAAAAGACTGATCTATTATACCTCATCTCATGGTGTTCAGAAAGAAATATCCAAATAATCGTTGATGAAAGTTTTGTAGACTTTACGGATGACTTTGAGAACAACAGCCTTCTCACAAATGATATTCTTATGAAATTCCGCAATCTAATAGTTATGAAATCTATCAGCAAGTCGTATGGTGTCCCCGGACTGCGCTTAGGCATTATGGCTTCTGCAGATTCAAAACTTATAGATCGTGTAAAAAAGAAAGTATCAATATGGAATATCAACTCTTTTGCTGAATACTATATGCAGATATTCGGCAAGTATGAAGCTGATTACAAAAAAGCTTGTAGACTCTTTGTTCGAGAGAGAGAATTATTTTATTATGATTTAAAAACTATTTCGTACTTACACGTAATTCCATCACAAGCAAATTTTTTCCTTTGTGAAGTGACAAGTAAATATACTTCCATCGAATTGGCAAACGAACTCATTAAAAGAAACATTTTAATAAGCAACTGTTCTACCAAACGTTGCATGAAAGAAACAGGCAAACAGCTTATACGTTTAGCTATCAGAGATAGAAAAGACGACACAGCACTTATTGAAGTTCTTAAAAGTCTATAGTAACTATATTCTAAACTCCAGTACCTTATAAAAGTACTTCATATACATCATCCACTGATTTGAATAGATGCCGTTGAGTTTACAGGCACGCACATCCTCTTTGGCAAGAAGCAGATGACTTGAGAAGCCGGCAGTACTGGCACCTCCCATCAGCATGGTGACAAAATCCATGGGAACGTACTTTGCTCTGATACGATAACGCTGGAACAGCCTGACCATCATCTCAAAGTCACTACCAATCTTATAATCCGTGTTATAAAGCCCAGCTTTCTCATATACATTTCTGCGCACATAGAAGGACGGGTGAGCTGGCATAAAGCCAAAGCGAAGCCAGAAAGGCCGGAACATCTTTGAAGAATAGTATCTGGCGATTTTTTGGGGATTTCCTTGACGGACGAAATGAATATCTCCGTACACAGCATCAATCGAGTGCTTTGAAAAGCAATCGGCAATTTTCTCAACCACATCAGATGAAGTAAAATAGTCATCAGAGTTCAAAATACCGACTACATCACCTGTTGTCATCTTGATGCCTTCATTCATTGCATCGTAGATACCACCATCTTTCTCTGACTTCCACTTTAACCGCCCCTTAAACAATGGCTCATAATGCTTGATGATGTCAAGCGTGTCATCTTTTGAGCCGCCATCCTTTATTACCATCTCAATAAAAGGATAAGTTTGTGACAAGACAGACTCTAACGTATTACTTAATGTAGCTGCGCTGTTAAAGCATACGGTTACAACGGATATCTTCATATATAATTGCCAGTTTTGATTGTAGTGCAAAAATAGCTTTTTTCACTGTAACAGCAAAATAAATCATATCAGAAAACCACGATAGAAATAATTTTAGCTTATCCGTACAATATATTTACAAGTTCTAAGTTATTATCAAGAACCGTGTTAACATCTTATGACAATAGATATATACATCATATTATTGACTTTGATATTGGGCGCCATATGTGGTATGGCATTTACTCCACTCATACTCAAATTTTGCAAGAAGAAGCATCTCTATGATATGCCGAATGCGCGGAAGGTACACAAAAATCCTATCCCACGACTTGGTGGTATCGTCTTCATACCCAGTATGATAGTGTCAGTGCTGATCACATTCGACTTCCTGAGACTTCAATATCATTCACAGATCATACATATCAATATTAGTTCACTACATGTCATCGTCAGTCTGTTTGTGATCTATATAACTGGCATTATCGACGATTTGATTGGGCTTAACGCCCCCGTGAAGTTCACCCTGCAGATCATTTCTGGCGTGATCCTGACACTGGCTGGTTTCTACCTCAACAATCTTTATGGTCTTTTTGGCATCTATGCAATACCACAATGGTTGGGAAGTCTACTGACAGTGTTTATCATCGTATTTGTCTGCAATGCGATCAACCTTATTGATGGCATTGACGGTCTTGCGGCATCACTGGCTATCATCGGTCTTTATGGCTTTTGTTATCTCTATGCAAAATTGAGTTACCTTACTTATTGTGTACTGATATGCGGCATCATTGGATGCTTGTTGTCATACCTGTTCTTCAATCTGTTTGGCTCTGCAGAAAAAGGACTAAAGATTTTCATGGGCGATTCAGGGAGTCTTACCCTCGGTTTTCTATTAGGCTTCCTCTTTATCAATTATTCCATAAAGATGTCTGTTTATGCCGACCAGCATAGCCAGCCTTTCTCGATTGCATGGTCCTTCTTTATCTTACCTATTTTTGACGTGGTGAGAGTTTTCTTTTTCAGAATCATGAATCATAGGTCGCCATTTCAGCCCGATAAGAACCACATTCACCATAAGTTGTTAGCAGCCGGCCTCACACAACATCAAGCTTTATTAGCTCTCATTGCTTTGGCTTTAGCATTCATTCTTATCAATAGATCCCTGAGTCCATTGAACAATGCAAATATTTCTCTCTTGGCGGATGTGATCATATACATAGCCTTTAATATCTGCGTGAACGTTGCCATAAAAAGAAGAAAAAAGGTAGAAGTGAGATGAGACGAATCTTTGATATTTGCTTATCTGCCTTCTGCCTGATCGTCTTCTCTCCACTGATGGGTATCTGTGCTTTAGCCATCAGAATAGAAGACGGATTACCTGTCATCTATCGGCAAGAGAGAATAGGACTGCACGGCAAACCCTTTAACATCTATAAGTTCCGCAGTATGAGAATGGATGCAGAGAAAGATGGCGAACCACAACTGCTGGAGCGAGACAACGATCCAAGACTCACTCATGTTGGTGCCTTCCTTCGTGCGCATCACCTTGACGAGCTCCCACAGCTTTGGAATGTCTTCAAGGGCGACATGGCGTTTATCGGCCCAAGACCGGAACGGAAGTACTATATCGACCAGATCATCCAACATGACCCGCGCTATGTCTATCTCTATCAGATACGACCGGGCGTGACGTCCTACGCCACATTATATAATGGTTATACCGACACGATGAAGAAGATGCTCAAGCGGCTGGACCTGGACCTCTACTATCTGGAGCATCGCTCGTGGTGGTTCGACACAAAGATACTCGTAAAGACCTTCATCAACATCGTCTTCGGCAAGGTGTTCTAAGAATAGAGGAGGAGACAACGAAAAGCATACAGAAAGACACAAGGGACAGGCAAATGTAAACGACAGTTTATATAAACCACGGTTTACATTTATAGTGACACGGAACTTCAATACAGCTTAATTAGCAGAAGTTAGAAACAAAATCAACAAGAAATTTGGTGGAGCGGGAGAAAAGTAGTAACTTTGCGGACAATTACGCTCCAAGGGTCGTGAAAGACCCGCAACGTGATCATAGAATTCTATAATAAAACGAATAATTAAAGAAATGAAAAAAGGTATTCATCCAGAAAACTATCGCCCCGTCGTGTTTAAAGACATGTCCAACGGCGATATGTTCCTCACACAGTCTACATGCAAGACCAACGACACTGTAGAGTTTGAGGGCGAGACTTACCCAGTGGTAAAGGTAGAAATCTCCAGCTCTTCGCATCCGTTCTACACGGGCAAGAGCAAGCTCGTCGACTCGGCTGGTCGTGTGGACCGCTTCATGAGCCGCTACGGTAAACTGAAGAAGTAAATACCAAAGCCAACAGAATAGAAGCGCAATCGGACGTAGTTGCATATACGTTTGATCGCGCTTTTTTCGTTTAAAAACTTGAGAACATGATCCAAAAGAATAGAAATGGTTATAAGCGTCACGCCTGCTGGACGTGGCTTGCAGCCTTTGTCTTTACCCTTACCCTCCCTGCCTTTTATTCATGCTCCGGGGATGACAACGGGGAAACAGCCAGTGCTAATGCTAATGCCAATGCCAACAATGCTCAGGTATTTCCCGAATATGCCCGCATGGAAATGCCACGCATCAAAGACGGCAACCGCATCATCATTCATCGGACCGATGCGTTCGGCGTGAACTATATCGTGGAATGGGACGACGGCCTGCGTGCACAACGCTGGACATGCTATCGGCTCGACCCGAAGAACAGCATTAGAACCGGCAGTCGTAATGGCTGGTGGCACGGAAGAGATCCCTTTGCCGAAGACGAGCTGATACCTGCCGCTTACCGTACGACATTAACAGACTACAGTCAGATGACTACGCACTATGACCGTGGCCATATCTGTCCTTCTGCCGACCGCCTCAACTCCAAGGAGGCCAACCGGCAGACATATTTGCTTGGCAATATCCAACCGCAGCTCAACGGTTTCAACACTGGTGTGTGGCTCTATATGGAGAACAAGATCCATGGCAACTCCTATGATGGCATCGTTGGCTGGAACCGTGAAGCCTTCCGCGACACCTTATATATATGTAAGGGTGGCACGATAGACAACAACAACTACTCCCGTTCCAGCACTGGACTGGTCATCCCTAAATATTTCTTTGCCGCCATCCTGCGCATCAAAAACGGACAGTACAACGCTCTCGGCCTGTGGTTTGAGCACAAAAACGACCACAGCACCAGCCTGAAAGCCTATGCGTGCAGCATCGATGAACTGGAGAGGCGCACGGGCATCGACTTCTTCTGCAACCTTCCCGATGACCGTGAACGCGTCATCGAAGCAGCTCAACCCAACGACGCACTGTGGGGACTGGAATAAAAACAAAAATCATCCATTAAAAGAGCATTGGCATAGCAGCTATCACTGCCACTGCCATCATTATCTTAAACGTTTTCATATCTTAGAATGTTTAATCCTCAATAAGTGATCTACCTTATTCTACCTTTCCGAAATGTCTCACCGGCTTTGCCGTGCTGTCATCCTTAGCCCGAGTGCCCACCATGTTCTTCTTGGCATAGCCGCCATAGTAATCGTCGTAGTAGCCGTAGCCCCAATCTGTATAGCTGTTCCAGTTGGGTGAGGACACCTGGCGGAGACTGAAGTTGACAGTCTGGTTGTCATAGTAGATGGTACCTTCGAAATAGCCATTAGACAAACGATAGTTGCGAATCTTCAAAGATGTACCTTCTTCAACAAAGTACACGTTGATAGCACCGTTAGACACCGTCCACTTGATATGGTTGGCCACCTGGTTGTTGCGCCACGGAGAGTTCCGGTAATAGTCGATCCAATAACCCGTTCCTGAAGAATAGGTATATGGATCTTGCACGAAGCAGATCTCTGAGGACACAGCCTGATAGTATTGTCCATCATAATATGTACGCACTTCCATATCACCTTGCCACGTTCCTTCGAGGGTGGTTGCGATATCGCTGTCGTCATCGCAGGAGACCAGCGTGGTAGCGGTCAGCGTGAGGAACAGCATTGAGATTATTGACATTAACTTTTTCATTGCCTTTTCATTTTTATGTTATTGATGCCGCAAAGTTAACGCATTTCCGTTAAACGGCAACGGGAAATCGGATATTTGTGAGAGGGATTCCCCTACTGTGTGAAGAGAATTCCGCTATTAATTAATCAAAAATAACCGGCAAAAGAAGGGCTTTCTCCATTCTTTTTTGTACTTTTGCCTTGCATTGTCTCAGAAAGGGAAAATGCTCAACTTTAAGATTGTAAAATATAACAAAGATAAAGCCAAGTATAAAACAAAAATGAGAACGGTTTACGAATTCAGTGTGAAAGACAGAAAGGGTAACGAAGTGTCCCTACGCGAATATGCCAACGAGGTACTGCTCATCGTCAACACTGCCACCAAGTGTGGTTTCACCCCTCAGTACGAGGAACTGGAGAAGCTCTATGAGAAATACCATGCACAGGGCTTCGAGATTCTCGACTTCCCTTGCAACCAGTTTGGTCAGCAGGCGCCGGGTACTGATGAGAGCATTCACTCTTTCTGCAAGCTCACCTACGGCACCGAGTTCCCACAATTCAAGAAGATCAAGGTCAACGGCGACGACGCTGACCCGCTCTATAAGTTTCTCAAGACACAGAAGGGCTTTGCCGGTTGGGATGAGACACATCCTATCTACCCCATCCTCGACAAGATGCTCTCTGAGGCTGATCCTAACTATAAGGAGAACCCCGACATCAAGTGGAACTTCACCAAGTTCCTCGTCAACAAGAAGGGACAGGTAATGAAACGCTATGAGCCCACTGAGAAGATCGACAACATCGCCAAGGATATCGAAGCGTTGTTATAACCACCAACCATAAAAGAAAAGGAGAACAACATGAAGACAAAGTGCTTAATCATCGGCAGCGGTCCTGCCGGCTACACTGCAGCCATCTACGCCGGACGCGCCAACCTCAATCCGACGCTCTACACGGGCCTGCAGATGGGCGGTCAGCTTACCCAGACTACCGACATTGAGAACTTCCCCGGTTTCCCTGACGGCATCGATGCCAACGAGATGATGGAGAACTTCCGTAAGCAGGCAGCACGCTTCGATGCTGACATCCACGACGGTGTGATCACCGATGTGGACTTCAGCCAGAAGCCTTACGTGGCTACCACCGACCGTGGCGAGAAGATCGAGGCCGACACGATCATCGTAGCTACGGGTGCTTCTGCCAAGTACCTCGGACTTCCCGATGAGGAGAAATATCGTGGACAGGGTGTCTCTGCCTGTGCCACCTGTGATGGTTTCTTCTATCGCAAAAAAATCGTTGCAGTCGTCGGTGGAGGTGACACAGCCTGCGAGGAGGCCACCTATCTGGCCAACCTCTGCAGCAAGGTGTATATGATCGTGCGAAAGCCTTACCTGCGCGCTTCCGAGATCATGAAGAAACGCGTGGAGGACAATTCCAAGATAGAGATTCTCTATGAGACCAACACACTCGGGCTCTACGGCGACAACGGTGTGGAAGGTGCTCATGTGGTCTACCGCAAGGGTGAGACCAACGAAAAGAAATACGATCTGCCTATCGACGGCTTCTTCCTCGCCATCGGTCATAAACCCAACACCGACATCTTCCGTGGTAAGCTCGACATGGATGAGGTTGGATATATCAAGACACAAGGTGACACGCCACGCACCAACATCGAGGGCGTCTATGCCGCCGGTGACTGTGCTGATCCCACCTACCGCCAGGCTGTCGTAGCCGCCGGCTCAGGCTGCAAAGCTGCACTGGAAGCCGAGCGCTATCTGCAAGGAAAGTAAACAGGGAACATCCCATAACCAAAGAAAGCCATACCGCTTATGTCAATAGACTTGAGCAGTATGGCATTTTTATTTCATCGTCATCATATAGACTTGTTGTCATTCACAAATTTCATCCATATCTGTAAATTGATTAGAGTTTCACCCCCCTCTTCCTTTGTTACATCACAAACGAATAATTTCTGAGAAACTTATAAATTTTCGATGGATTTCTCCTATCACAAAGTACTTCAATCACCTATTTGCTCTTATGATGACAACTTTGACATTAGGAGTACTTTACGCGCATGCCGTATTTTTTTGCCATTATGCTTGCTTCTTTCTAAAATTTCACTTATCTTTGCAGATATAATACTATCAAAAGATCTGGCTATCATGCACACTCCAGCTTTTCTGACCCTGCTGTTTCTCTGTCTTCCCGCCGGCACGTTGCTTGCACAGAACCGACACCATGACAAGCGACCGGGCAAACTGCAAATACCCATAGACAGCCTCACCGTCAACGGCACGTCACTGGGATCTGTCGACGTGGTGACCGAAAGCCACATGAACAAAGGTCTGGTCACCAACCCGCTCAATGCCCTCACAGGTCAGGCGGCCGGCGTGAACATCACGTCGGGTGAGAACCGCATGGCTCAGCTGAGCTCCGTGCGTGTGCGCGGTACCACGTCTATCACCGGCGGCAACGACCCGCTCGTGATCATTGACGGCGTCTACTCCGACCTCAGCGCGCTGTCATCGGTCTATCCCTCCGACATCGAGAGCTTCACCATCCTCAAAAATGCTGCCGAGACCGCACAGTTCGGTTCGCGTGGTGCCTCTGGTGTCATCGAGGTGAAGACCAAGCGGGGCAGCGGCACTCAATTCCATATCTCCTACGATGGTAACCTCGGCTTTGAATCGAAATACAAAACTCTCGACATGCTCGACGCACCGGGTTATATTGCCACGGCTCAGGCGCTCGCCCTCTATTATAAGGACGAGGGCAGTAACACCAATTTCCAAGACGCCATCACACGCACCGGCTACATCTCCAACCACCACGTAGCCTTCAGCGGTGGCTCCAAGGAGTCGAACTACCGTGCCTCGCTGAGCGCCATGGATCACAACACCATCATCCGCGCGAATTCCTACCGCAACTATGCCGCCAAGGCCGACCTCACGCAGTGGGCCTTCGACGATCTGCTGAAGATCGACTTTGGTGTCTTCGGCTCGTCACAGAAAAACCATGACCTCTTCAACCCCTGGGAGATCTTCTACAGCGCGGCCGCACAGAACCCTACCATCCCTGCCACGACCAACGCTGACGGCACTGGCGACAAGAACAATACCGCGGAACAGATCAACCACCCAATGGTGCTGCTGAAAAAGAAAAACGACACCAAGAGCCTCAACTTCGACACGCATATCGACATGGACCTCAACCTCATGGGGATGTTCTGTGGCAAGAGCAACGACAACGATCCTTCGCTCCACCTGCTCCTGCTCGGTGCCTACAGCTACAACACCTTGGAGAACGCCACCTTCTGCCCGACTTGGATATGGGCACAAGGGCAGGCCACACGCAGCGAGCGCAAGACCGAGTCGTGGTTAGGCAATGCCCAACTGAAGTTCGACGACACGTGGGGCGCGCACCATCTCTCAGCCACCTTGCTGACTGAATATCAGAAGAGCAACGCCAGCGGATTCTGGACGCTCGTCAAAGGCCTCACCACCAATGAACTGGGCTACGACAATCTCGGCGCAGCCTCCACGATACCCTATGGCGGCACGGGCTCCGACGCCGACAGCCCCTCACTGCTCTCGTTCATGGGCAGCCTGAGCTATACCCTCCTCAACCGCTACACACTCGGCGCGACCCTGCGTGCCGACGGCAGCTCGATGTTTGCCAGCGGGCACAAATGGGGCACCTTTCCCTCGGTCTCCTTCTCTTGGGACCTGACCAAAGAGCCTTTCTTCCATGCCCTCAGCCATCTCTTCGGCATCATGCGGCTGCGCACCAGCTACGGACAGTCGGGAAATCTCGGCGGCATTTCATCGTACTACTCACAAAACCTTGTCAAGCCCATCGGCACCGTGTCGGTCAACAACACACCCACCACGACCATGGGACTCTTCCGCAACAGCAACCCCAGCCTGAAATGGGAGACACGCTCGACCTTCAACGTCGGTACCGACTTCAGCCTGTGGCACAACCGGATCGTGCTCACCGCTGAATACTACTACTCGCGCACCACCGACATGCTCTACCAGTACGACGTGCCCGTACCTCCCTTCACCTTTGACAAGCTGCTCGCCAACCTCGGCAAGATGAGCAACCAAGGTGTGGAGCTCGGACTCGGCGTCACCGCTATCAGCCATAAGGACATGGAGCTGAACGTCAACCTCAACCTCTCATTCCAAAAGAACAAGCTCATTTCGCTCTCGGGCAACTACAACGGCTACCATCTGACAGCACCGGACATCACGTCCATAGGCTCGCTAAGTGGTGCCGGATTCCACGGTGGCGAGAACAATATCGTCTACCAGATTGTCGGACAGCCCGTCGGCGTGTTCTACCTGCCACACTGCAAAGGGCTGGTAAAGAACGAGAACGGATCCTATATGTATGACATTGAGGATCTCGACCACAACGGACGCGTCAACATCGAGGACGGCGGTGACCGATACATCGCCGGACAGGCCACACCGAAGTGGACGCTCGGCTCCAACATCAGTTTCCGCTACAAGGACTTCGACATCTCGTTGCAGATGAACGGAGCCTTCGGACACAAGATCTACAACGGCACGGCGCTGACCTATATGAACATGTCGAGCTTTCCCGACTACAACGTCATGAAGAAGGCTCCGGCCATGAACATCAAAGACCAGCGCGCCACCGACTACTGGCTTGAACGCGGCGACTATCTCAATTTCGACTATCTCACCGTGGGTTGGAACGTGCCCCTGCACTCTCGCCATATCAGCCGCCTGCGCCTGTCGGCCTCGGTCAACAACCTCGCCGCCATCACTGCCTACAGCGGACTGACGCCCATGATCAACAGCTATGTCGTCGACTCCACGCTGGGCATCGACGACAAGCGGTCCTATCCCGTCTACCGCACCTTCAGCTTCGGGGTGAGCATTCAATTCTAAGTTCCAGCGTTTCCGACAACAAGTAAACCGTCATTCATCATGATGTCCACTAAACGTCTTCTATTCTGTTTCGCCATAGCGGCCTGTCTCTTGTCCCTGTCTTCCTGTGTTGACGAGAATACCAAGGGACTGCTTCCTGAGAAGAATGCCTATAACAGCAGCACCAACCTGTATATCAACACCGTTGCCACCTTATATAATTATATAGGAGGCTACAGCGACTCGCAAGGTCTCGAGGGCACCGTGCGCGGACTCTACGACTATAACACCTTCACCACCGACGAGGCCATCATCCCTATCCGTGGCGGTGACTGGTACGACGGCGGCTTCTGGCAGAATCTCTACGAGCACCGCTGGACAGCCTCCGACGAACCGCTCTATGCCACATGGCTCTATCTCTACAAGGTTGCCATGCTCTGCAACCACAGCCTCGCCGTCATCGACGCCAACCGCAGTCTGCTCTCCGACGACGAGTATCTGTCCTATACCTCCGAGGTGAAAGCCGTGCGCTGCCTCTTCTACTACGAGCTCATGGATATGTTCGGCCGCATCCCTTATATCACCAAAGACCAGGAAAATTTCACCGATGTCAGACAGCAGGAGCGCAGCACCGTGTTTCATAGCCTCATCGACGAGCTGCAGGCATGTCTGCCCTACCTCGCCAATGAGCACAGCAACCTTGAGGGCAATTACTACGGACGTATGACACGCCCCGTGACCCAGTTCCTGCTGGCCCGGCTTTTCCTCAACGCCGAGGTCTACACCGACGACGACTGGACCGACAACCAACGCCCTGACGGCAAGACGATGACCTTCACCGTCGATGGACAGACGATGAATGCCTGGCAGGCCTGCATCCACTACTGCAATGAAATAGAAAAAGAGGGGTATCAGCTTCAGCCCGACTATGCCTTCAACTTCAGCGTACACAACGAGACTTCGGTGGAAAACATCTTCACCATACCCATGGACAAAATCAAATACCAAAACCAGTTCTGTTATCTCTTCCGCTCGCGCCACTACGCTCATGGCGGCGCACTCGGCATGGATGCTGAGAACGGCACCTCAGCCACGCTCGCCACTGTCCACGCCTACGGCTACGGCACCGACAGCCTTGACGCGCGCTTCGCCATTAACTTCTATGCCGACACGGTGAAGGTCGACGGAAAGGTGGTGAAGATGGAAAACGGTGAGCCACTGGTCTACCAGCCCTTGGTGATGGCAGAGAACCTCACCTACTCGCCCTATGAGAAGACTGCAGGGGCGCGTATGGCTAAATACGAGATAGACCGCAAAGCCTACACCGACGGAAAACTACAGGACAACGACATCGTACTCTTCCGTTTCGCCGACGTGCTGCTCATGCGCGCCGAGTCTAAAGTGCGAAACGGAGAAAACGGACAGAGCGACTTGGATGCTGTCCGCCGACGGGTGGGCATGCCCAGTCGTCCGGCTACGCTCGACAACATCCTGCGTGAGCGGTTGCTCGAACTGATGTGGGAAGGCTGTCGGCGGCGCGATCTCATCCGCTACGGTCTTTTCCACAAGGCCTACGACCTCAGACAGCCGATAGAGAGCGAGAGCGATACCCACACCACGGTGTTCCCGATACCCCAAAAAGCCATTGACCTCAATAATAAGTTGAGTCAGAACAAGGGCTACAAGACGGTAGAATAGGAACTAACAACAACTGTTAATACCTCTGAAGCATCTGCGGTAGGCAGTGTGCGGCACCATGGGCAAACAGGAGCCTATACCTTATTATATATAGCTCCAGAGAAATTTATTCTCCACAAAAGGCAAGAAATTGAAGAAAAATGTGTAAGTTTGTAATCGGAATACAATCACCAACTGCAAATTGTCAAACAGAAAGCAATTATTATGAAGAGAAAGAAATTCCTTTTGGGCGAGAACGATGTTCCCCGTCAGTGGTACAACATCCAAGCTGAGATGCCCCACAAACCTATGCCGCCCCTGAATCCAGCTACCCACAAGCCGCTCCATGCCGAAGACTTGGCACATATCTTCAACCAGGAGTGCTCACGGCAGGAGCTCGATCAGGAACACGCATGGATCGACATCCCCGACGAGGTGCGCGACAAATACTGCTACTATCGTGCCACTCCACTGGTGCGTGCCTACGCACTGGAGAAGGCTCTCGACACAAAAGCACATATCTATTTCAAGAATGAGTCGACCAATCCCTTAGGTTCTCATAAGATCAACTCCGCCCTGCCCCAGTGCTACTATTGCAAACAGGAGGGCGACACCAACGTGACCACCGAGACCGGTGCCGGACAGTGGGGCGCAGCGCTCAGCTATGCCGCCAAGCTCTACGGACTGGAGGCCGCCGTGTATCAGGTGAAGATCACGATGCAGCAGAAGCCCTACCGCTCGATGATCATGCGCACATTCGGTGCTACCGTGGAGGGTTCGCCCTCGATGTCGACACGCGCCGGAAAGAACATCATCACGGCCGACCCCAACCATCCCGGCTCCTTGGGTACCGCCATCTCTGAGGCTATCGAACTGGCCACCACCACGCCGGGATGTAAATACACGTTGGGCTCGGTGCTGAACCATGTCGCCCTCCATCAGACTGTCATCGGACTGGAAGCTGAGAAGCAGATGGAGATGGCCGGGGAGTATCCCGACGAGGTGATCGCCTGCTTCGGCGGCGGCTCCAACTTCGGCGGCATTGCTTTCCCCTTCATGCGCCACGTCTTCGACGGTACGCACAAAGACACGAAGTTCATCGCCGCGGAGCCGAACAGCTGTCCGAAACTCACCCGTGGAAAGTTTGAATACGACTTTGGCGACGAGGCCGGCTACACGCCTCTGTTGCCGATGTTCACCCTTGGCCATGACTTCAAACCGGCCAACATCCATGCCGGTGGCCTGCGCTACCACGGTGCCGGTGTCATCATCTCGCAACTGCTCAAGGACGGCTATCTCGCCGGTATGGACATTCCTCAGCTCGAAAGCTTTGCCGCCGGCGTGCTCTTCGCCCAGACTGAAGGCATCATCCCCGCTCCCGAGAGCTGCCACGCCATTGCCGCCACCATCCGCGAGGCCAAGCGCGCCAACGTGGAAGGCAAGGCACCAGTCATTCTCTTCAACCTCTCCGGCCACGGTCTCATCGACATGCCGTCGTATATGAGCTATATCAACGGCGACCTGACGAACTATACGGTCACGGATGACGAGATTGAGAAGAACCTCGAAAAAGTGCCACTGACCATTGACAAGTAATTATCCACAATAACAAAACGACCTCCCCCAGACCTTGCAACCGATATTGCAAAGTCCAGTAGAGGTCGTTTTTTATTTAGCAGAAAAGTAATATTAGCTTTATCTAACTATCCGTTCACCTTCTTGATGATGCCCTGTCCCTCTTCCACTGCCTTCATATTCAGCGGAATCAAGTCGTGATGGCGCTCAGGCAGCGTCTTGTAGAGTGCCTTCTGCAAACCGTCGGTACTGACGATTGGGCAGACTTTGAGCAGTCCGCCGAGTACGATCATGTTGAAGACCTTGGCATTTTTCATCTCCGCCGCCTTGTCCATGGCGTCAATGCGATAGATGGTGATGTCATCGCGATGGGGCGTCTCGGCGATGCCATAACCGTCGTAGAGGAGTATGCCGCCCGGTTTCACCTTAGGCATGAACTTTTCGAGTGAAGGCTGGTTGAGCACGATGGCGACATCGTAATGACTGAGAATAGGTGACGAGATGCGGTCGTCGCTGACGATGACCGTCACATTGGCCGTACCGCCACGCTGCTCCGGTCCGTAGGCCGGCATCCATGTCACTTCCTTTCCCTCCATCAGTCCAGAGTATGCAAGGATCTTTCCCATGGAGAGCACGCCCTGGCCTCCGAAGCCTGATATGATAATTTCCTTTTTCATTGTCTTGCGTTATAACCGTGAAAGACTATTTCAAGCCTGTGGTATCCTTGAAGTCGCCTTTATGATATTCCTCAAACATATATTTGCGCATCCACTCGTTGGCCTTCACCGGGCTGAGATGCCAGCCACTGCTGCAAGTTGAGACGATCTCCACGAGCGAAGATCCCATTCCTTTCATCGAGGCTTCGAAGGCCTTGCGAATGGCTTTCTTGGCCCGGAGCACCGAGGCCACTGTGTCCACGCTCTGTCGGGTGACGTAGCAGGTGCCGCGCAGCTTAGCGGCCAGTTCGGTGATATTGAGCGGATAGCCGTGCAACTCAGGATCGCGACCATAAGGGCAGGTGGTGGTCTTCTGTCCGATGAGCGTCGTAGGAGCCATCTGTCCACCCGTCATGCCATAGATGGCGTTGTTGATGAAGATGATGACAATGTTCTCGCCACGGTTGAGCGCATGGATGGTCTCTGCCGTTCCAATGCATGCCAGATCACCGTCGCCCTGATAGGTGAACACGAGACGGTCGGGCCACAAACGCCTGATGGCAGTGGCCAAAGCTGGCGCACGGCCGTGAGCAGCCTCCTGCCAGTCGATGTCGATATAGCGATAGGCAAAGACGGCACAGCCTACCGGTGATACACCGACGGCCTTCTCTTCCATGCCCATGTCTGCAATCACCTCTGCCACGAGCTTATGCACCACGCCGTGGCTACAACCCGGACAATAGTGCATCGGCACGTCGTTGAGCAACTCCGGCTTCTGATAGACAACGTTTTCCGGCTGAATGATTTCCTCCCTATTGATTTTTTCACTTGCCATTTTCTTCCAATTTTGCTTTAAGTTCTTCAACGATCTCCGTCGGGTCAGGCACAATGCCGCCCAAACGACCGAAATGGCTCACGGGTACTTCATTGCCCACAGCGAGCCGAACGTCCTGAATCATCTGTCCGGCATTGATCTCTGCCACGAGGATGTGGCGCTTTCCTTTCGCCATCTCGGCCAGTGCCTTGCTCGGGAACGGCCAGAGGGTGATGGGACGGAACAGACCGGCCTTGATGCCCTGCTCACGGGCGAGCTCCACGCTCTTCTCGGCGATGCGGGCAGCACTGCCGAAAGCAACAATCAGGCAGTCGGCATCATCGCAATGTTCGGTCTCAAATCTTACCTCTTTCTCTTCGATCTCACGGTATTTGGCCTGCAGGTGCAGATTGCGCTGCTCCATGACCTCCGGCTTCAACTCCAGTGAGGTGATGATGTTGGGCTTGCGGCTTTTCGGACGTCCGGTAGTTGCCCAAGGACATTCCTTGATGACTTCCTCATCGGTACGGCGGGGCTTGAAAGGCGGCAACACCACCTTTTCCATCATCTGACCGATGACGCCGTCGCTGAGGATCATGGCCGGATTGCGATAGCGGAAAGCCAGCGTGAAAGCCAGATCCACGAAGTCGGCCATCTCCTGCACGGAAGCCGGAGCGAGCACGATGACATTGTAGTCACCGTTGCCACCGCCACGGGTAGCCTGGAAATAGTCGCTCTGACTCGGCTGTATCGTACCCAGTCCTGGGCCGCCGCGCTGCACGTTGACGATGACACCGGGCACCTCGGCACCTGCCATATAGGCGATGCCCTCTTGCATCAGGGCGACACCGGGACTCGACGAGGTGGTCATCACGCGCTTGCCGGCGCCACCTCCGCCATAAAGCATGTTGATGGACGCCACCTCGCTCTCAGCCTGTACGACCACCATGCCGGTAGTCTCCCAAGGCTTCAAGGCCGACAGCGTCTCGATGATCTCTGTTTGGGGAGTGATGGGGTAGCCGAAGAAGCCGTCCACACCACAGCGTATGGCAGCGCGGGCCAGAGCCTCGTTGCCTTTCATCAGTGTTACTTCCTGTTCCATGATTCCTTATTTCTGGGGAGAAGCCAAAGGCTCCGCCACTTCGATTCGTTTACGATAGACAGTAATGCATCCGTCGGGACAGACAATGCCGCACGAGGCACAGCCGATGCAATCGTCCGGGCGCACCGCCACAACGTAGGGATAGCCATGGGCGTTGACCTTTCTCTCAGCCAGGGCGATGACGTTTTTCGGGCAAGCCGCCATACACAGCGTACAGCCCTTGCAACGGTCCACGTCAACGACAATGGCTCCAATGTTTTTCTTCATAACTGAAATGAGTATTATATAGGTTAAGGACGCTGTTCTTAACCCGACACGAAGCCGGACTAAGGATTATAGATGTCCTTACAATAAAAGTTCATGATGTCTTCCAACATTTTCTCCGCCACCACAGCGGGACTGTTGGGATCGAGGGCAATGGCCTGCAGATAACAATTCATCGCGGCGGGGAAATCACCCCGACGACGATGCTCATTACCCTGATGATAGTATTCTTCGGAACTCATATCTCTTTTATACTTTGCCTTTTTAGCGATACAAAAGTATAGATAATCCTACAGGCAACATACATGAACGCTGATATTTTAAGCTATTTTTATATAGTTTCAACCAAGAACTGCACATATCAATAGATACGTGCAAGTTTCGTTTTTATAGCCCAAAACAAAAGAAACAAAAATAGCCACTTCTTTTCGTTCACAACAAAGAGAACGGAAAGAAGTGGCAAAAATCCAGAATTGCACATATCAAACTATTTTGTGCGTATTTTCGGCCATATTGAAGAATACAACAATCGTGTTGCATATTTACTTACACTTCATGGCTTTGAGAACTTGCACGGCCTCTGCTACGCTGGGTACCTGGGCAATACGTACCAGCCGATGCCCACGGCTGTCCTTGAAGGTACAGCGGCAAGGATTGTTCATCACATAGTGGATGATGCTGCCAAAAGCCTTGCTCTGATAGTAGGGACTGTCTGCCTGCGAGACAAATTGCATGCTCATCGTGCCCTGCTTGAGGATGATCTTCTCGCAGCCCTCTTCCTTGCCTAAACGGCGAAGGGCTACCACCTGCATGAGTTCCTCGCCTTCCGGCGGCACGGGACCAAAACGGTCGGTGAGCCGCTGACGGTAGGCGGCCAGGTCGTCATCGCTCTCAATGTTGTCAAGCTCGCGGTAGAGCAGCATGCGCTCACTGCTGCCCGGCACATAGGTCTCGGGGAAGTACATCTCCAGATCGCTCTCCACGGCGCAGTCCTCGACAAAGTCACTGGCCTTGATGCCCTCGCCGGCCTTGAGCTCCTCGGCATAGAGGTCGCCAAGTTCTTCATTTTTTAACTCACTGACTGCCTGATTGAGTATCTTCTGGTAGGTTTCGTAGCCCAAGTCTTCCATGAAACCACTCTGCTCTGCACCCAACAGGTTGCCCGCGCCACGGATGTCAAGATCCTGCATGGCAAGGTTGAATCCGCTGCCAAGGTCTGAGAAGGTCTCCAAAGCCTCTAAGCGACGACGCGCCTCGGGAGTCATGGCACTGCGTGGCGGCGCTAAGAGATAACAGAAGGCCTTGCGGTTGCTGCGGCCTACACGGCCACGCATCTGATGCAAGTCTGACAGCCCGAAATGGTTGGCACCGTTGATGATGATCGTGTTGGCATTGGGGATGTCGATGCCGTTCTCCACAATGGTCGTGGAGAGCAGCACGTCATAGTCGTAGTTGACAAAGTCGGTGATGACCTTCTCCAGCTCTTCGGGTGGCATCTGACCATGACCGATGACCACACGGCAGTCGGGCACATACTTACGGATGAGGTCGGCAATCTCCTGAAGATTGGAGATGCGGTTGTTGACAAAGAACACCTGACCATTGCGACTCATTTCGAAATTGATGGCATCAGCGATGACCTCATGGCTGAAAGTGCACAGCTCGGTATGGATGGGATAGCGGTTGGGGGGCGGCGTGCGCATGACACTCATGTCACGGGCACCCATCAGGCTGAACTGCAACGTACGGGGGATGGGCGTGGCGGACATTGTGAGGGTGTCGATATTGCTTTTCAGTTTCCGCAACTTCTCCTTTGTGGACACGCCGAACTTCTGTTCCTCGTCGATGATGAGCAGTCCGAGGTCGTGCCACTTCACATTTTTTCCCAACAGCTTATGCGTACCGACCACAATATCGACCTTGCCGTCGGCGAGTCCGCTGAGCACGTCCTTGGTCTGCTTGGCGGTTCTGGCTCGCGAGAGATACTCCACGCGTACAGGGAAATCCTTCAACCGCTCCCGGAATGTCTTATAGTGCTGATAGGCCAGCACGGTCGTGGGCACGAGCACAGCCACCTGCTTGGAGTCGCACGCTGCCTTGAAGGCGGCACGCACGGCCACCTCGGTTTTGCCGAAACCTACGTCGCCACAGATGAGACGGTCCATAGGACGGGCCCGCTCCATGTCGGCCTTGACATCCTGCGTGGCCTTGAGCTGGTCGGGCGTATCCTCGTAGAGGAAGCTGGCCTCCAGTTCGTGCTGCATGAAATTATCGGCAGAGAAGGCAAAACCTTTCTCATGGCGGCGCTTGGCATACAGACGGATGAGGTCACGCGCGATGTCCTTGATGCGCTTCTTGGCCTTCTCCTTCAACCGCTCCCAGGCACCGGTGCCGAGCGTGCTCAGCCGTGGCGGCTCACCGGTGTCACTGCCGCGATACTTCGAGATTTTATAGAGCGAGTGAATGGAGACGTCGACCTTGTCGTTGTTTTGAAAGATGATGCGGATGACCTCCTGGTATTGTTGCTCGCCGGTCTTTCCATTGGCATTCTGTATGGGCACACGCACGAGACCGCCGAACTTGCCGATACCAAAGTCGACATGCACCACATAGTCGCCGATTTCCATCTCCATCAACTCCTTCATCGTCAAGGCCATCTTGCCTGCACGCGCACGGTCGGACTTGAGATTGTACTTATGGAAACGGTCAAAGATCTGGTGATCGGTGAAGAAGCACACCTTCATGTCGTCATCAGCAAAGCCCTCGTGAAGGGTCTTGTCCACTGGCGTGAAGACAATACCTGAGCCCCTGCCGGCAGCCATCGACGAAGCATCGCCACCACCCATCTCGTCGAAGATGTCCTTCAGACGCTGTTGCTGTTTGCGGCTGTCGGCGAGGATATAGAGATGGTAGCCGCGCAGAAGATAGTCCTCGAACGACTGCCGAAGCAAATCGAAGTTCTTATGGAAAAGCGGTTGCGGCGTGACGTGGAAGGTGAGGACGGCATGAGCATCCTTGGTGGTGTGGCCATAGACGACACGCCGCAGCTCCAGTATGTCCTCCTTGAACTGAGAAGGCGAACAGAGCACGCTCTCGCGGTTCATGCCACGTTGTATCTCGGCCTGCTCCATCTCGGTCGCGTCTTCGAGACGCTCGGTGAGTGCCTGAGAGGAGAAGCCTTCGTTATAGACGCGTTCCACTGTGTCGCAGATGAAACCTAAGTCGCGGCAGACGAGTATGGCGTCATTGGGAACGAAACGAAGGAAAGGTACCTTCTCTGTAGTTTCCTTTGCCAGTTCCGGCACGATCTCCACTTCCTTGCGCCGCTCCTTGGAGAGTTGGTCCTCAACAGAGAAAGACCGGATGGTGTCGATCTCTTCGCCAAAGAAGTCGATACGGAACGGCAGCTCGCCGGAATAGGAATAGACATCGAGGATGCTTCCGCGCACAGCAAACTGTCCGGGCTCATAGACATAGTCCTGCTCGGTGAATCCAAGTTCACGGAGCCGGTGCTCCACCTCCACGATGTCAATCCGCTGTCCTACGCTGAGCGATAGCCGGTGGTCATCGATGTGTTTTTGCGAGACCACAAGCTCTGCCATGGCCTCAGGATAGGTAACGACGAAGAGAGGCCTGGCATGGGCCGTGTGTTGCTGGCGGGCTGCAATCTGGGCGAGCACCTCCGTGCGCAGAATCTCGTTGGCGGCATCACGCTGTCCGTATTTCACGGCACGGCGATAGCTGGAGGGGAAATAATAGACGTCATAGTCGGCAGGCTGACTGCTGTCCGTGACCGTCTGAGTGTCTTGTGAAGAATTCTTTTGTTGTTCGGCCTTGATTTCCTCCGCGACTTTCTTTTCCGCTGTGTTGAGGACAACGGGCAAGAGATCGTTGTAGAAGTAACCGGCTTCGTCAGCATCCTGCATGACGAAAAGAAAGGTATTGTCCAGCCGTGGGGCAATACCTGCAAAAAGAGTCGGCAGTGCCGACCCCACAATATCCTTAAGGAAGACGCTCTTGACTGAGATGTCTTCCAAATATTTGACCAGAGCACCGGCTTGCGGTAACCGGCTGTACAGTGTCTGTATATCGTGTATATTCATGTCTTGGCCTACCCTTTGATCTCGGGGTACTTCTTGAACCAACCGTCAAGACGCAGACGCATCACACCGAAGAGGGCCTCACTGAAGATGCCGCCACTCATCTTGCTGGTACCCTCACGACGATTGACAAAGACGACAGAGACCTCCTTGATCTTGAATCCTATCTTGTAGGCGGTGTATTTCATCTCTATCTGGAAGGCATAGCCCTTGAAGCGGATGTCGTCGAGGTTGATTGTCTCCAACACGCGACGGCGATAGCACACGAAGCCGGCGGTGGTGTCGCGGATGGGGATGCCCGTGATGAAGTTGACATAGCGCGAAGCAAAATAGCTCATCAGCACACGACCTATCGGCCAGTTGACCACGTTGACGCCGGTAACATAGCGCGAACCCACGGCCACGTCACCTCCCTCATCGTGGCAGGCCGCATAGAGACGGGGCAGGTCTTTGGGATTGTGACTGAAATCGGCATCCATCTCAAAGACATATTCATAGCTCCGCTGCAAAGCCCATTTAAAGCCGGTGATGTAGGCGGTACCCAGACCGAGCTTGCCCGAACGTTCGATGATAAAAAGGCGATCGCCAAACTCATTGTCAATCAACCGACGGACAATGGTTGCCGTACCATCTGGACTGCCGTCGTCGATGACAAGGATGTGAAAGCACTTCTCCAAGGAGAAGACGGCACGTATGATATTCTCGATATTCTCTTTCTCGTTGTAAGTGGGAATGATCACGATAGAGTCACTTTCATGCATGATGATATGTATTTTCCATTTCTGCAAAATTATAAAATTAAACGCAAAGTGCCAACAAATTGGCGAAATATATCCGGCGTTATTGGTCGTCGTTGCGTACGTAGCCCTGGTACTCGGGCACCAGTCCGCTCATCACGGCCTCATAGCTCTTATCCTTGAGATAGTCAATGTTCTCACGGCCCTTGCCGATGGGCATGATGGGCTCGTGGATCGTCAGCTTCAAGGGATGCCAGCGTACCCAGCGCCAGTCGCGCGTGCGCGGCATAACATCAAACGAGCCGTTGATCGTCAGCGGACAAACCGGCAACTGCAGCTCGTCGGCCAGCATAAAGGCACCACGGCGGAAGAGGCTCATATGACCGGTGAACGTGCGGGCACCTTCGGGAAAGACCATCAGCGACATGCCCTCCTTGAGCACCTCACGCGCCTGGTCGTAGCTGGCACGGATATGCGAGGGGCCACGCTTGTCAACAAAGATCTGATGGGAATACTTGCAGGCGGGACCGATAAAAGGGATCTTACCGATACCCCGCTTCATCATCCACTTGAAGTTGCGGTTGAGGAAACCATAGATGAGAAAGATGTCGAAGGCACCCTGGTGATTGGCTACGAAGACATAGGACTGCCCCGGCTTGAGATACTCCCGACCCTCTACCTTGACAGGCAACAATAGAATACGGATGACAAACTCGCTCCACCACTTGCCGGGATAATAGCCCCAGAAATGTCCGTTGCCCACTCTGCAACCGATAATGGTCATCAGAGCAATGACAATCGTGTCAATCAAAAACAGTGGCATGACGCAGAGTTCATAGAGGCAATACAAGAATTTTTTCATAACTGTGAGATCTTCTTTCTATGAGTTAATGTTTTATTCGATGCAATGTGATGACATTGATTTCAGGAGGTACGCCGAAACGGAAAAAGACGAGACCGCCGATGCCTGCCGAGACGCACATCATGCTGCCATCGCGCTGATAGAGTCCGTCGTCCTCGGCATAAACCAGTCTGACAGGACTGACGCCAAAGAACGCTATCTGTCCGCCGTGGGTGTGTCCGCTGAGTGTCAACGCCACACGATGGCTGGGCACGATATGGTCATCCCAAGCCCGCGGGTCATGCTGGAGCATGACGACAAAGGCCTTCTCTCCCACTCCATTCATCGTGCGGGAGAAATCACAGCTGTCGGGCTTGCGGAAATTCTGCTCACCGGCCACCACGATGGAATCACCGCTACGATGGAGCGCAAAATGACTGTTGAGCAGCAGTTTCCATCCCATGCGCCGTTGCAGGTCAATGACAAGACGGCGGTTAGCAGCCTCCACGTCGGGGCGGTCGTGGGTGTACTCACTATAGTCGTGATTGCCCAACACGGAAACTACTCCATCACGAGCCCTCAACTGCCTGAGCGGCGGCATGACGGGAACGATCTCCTGCGGACGGGTGTTTTGCAGGTCTCCGCCAAAAGCGATGAGGTCGGCACGCTGGGCATTGATGCTGTCAATGTCGCGCTGCAACAGCGCACGGCGCGAACCGGTGAAACTGCCCACATGAGCATCAGAGAAAAACACGATGCGATAGCCGTCGAAGCGCTCGGGGAGATTGGTAAAATAGAGGTCGTCGCGCTGTACGGTCAGCTTCTTGGTGCCTATTGTGGAACCATAGATGAGGACGTACCAATTAATAAGGATGAGCACCACCGCCACGACATTGCCCAAATTGACACGGCTGTGACGCCAACGACTCCACAGCAGACCTAACCCGGAACAAAGCGCAAAGATGGCTTTAGGCCATACGATCAGTCCCACTAAGAACATATAGACGTTGACCCACGTAAGATCGGCGGGAACGAAATCGCGAATAGACACCAAGGCTATCGTATAGATGAACATCAGCATTCCCGGCAACCACCACAGCAGCCTCAACCACCATCGTCCATGATAGCGGCTCCGCCAATAGTGCTGATCGAAATACAGATCGGGCAGCACGATGGCAAGCAAGATAGGAATGAAGATACGCGATATCATCTATAACCTTTCTTTGTCTTGTTCAACGCTTCATCAAGCTCACACTGAGGAAACGACGCATCAGCTCCAAGGGGAGTCCACGCCGACGGGCATAGTCCCGCAACTGGTCTTCGCCAATCTTTCCCAAGTCAAAATAGTGCGCCTTGGGATGCGCAAACATCAGTCCGGAGACTGAGGCGTGGGGATGCATCATGCCACTGGCCGTCAGCCGGATGCCGATACGCTTCATGCCTATAAGGGAGTCGATAATGAAGTTCACGCTAGTGTCGGGCATCGAAGGATAGCCCACGGCAGGACGTATGCCCTGATAGTGCTCGGCGTGGATGTCCTTCATGCAGAGGTTCTCATCAGGGGCATATCCCCAATAGGTCTTCCTCACCTGCAAATGCATCAGCTCGGCCGTACCCTCTGCCAATCGGTCTGAAAGCACTTGGGCCAGCATACGCCGGTAGACATCCTCGTCGCGGCTGTGATTCATCGCCTCGTCGACGGTCGTGGCGAACACGCCGACCTTGTCGGCCTTGCCCTGGGAAAGTGGGCGCACGAAGTCGGCCAGGCAGAGATTGGGCTGACCGGGGGCAGAGGGGCACTGCTGACGCAACATCGGCAGACGTGTGTCGCCCAACAGCAAGTCATCGCCGTCGCTGTTGGCATCGAACAACTCAAAGACGGCATGCGTCTGATGCTTGCCCCGCCATGCGTCGAGCAACTCATTGGCGTCGGCATAGAGACCGGCCTTGTCGGCCTCACTCTTCCCGCTCATGCTCCAAGCATGGTCGAAATAGAGCCAGTTGATATAGGGTCGCACCTCGTCAATATCGTAATGAAGAACCATCGTCAAACCTCCTTGCTGTGATTATTTCAGTCTGAACTGTACAGCCTCGCCACGACTGTTCTCGTCAAACTGCCCTTGGTCGTAGATGAGCCGTCCGTTGCAGAAAGTCTGCTTGACTTGCCAGTCAAAGGTCTGTCCCTCCATGGGCGACCACCCGCACTTGCTCTGGATGATGTCGGGGGTGACAGTCCACGGGCTCTTGGGTTTCACGATGGCAATGTCAGCCTTATAGCCTTTGTGCAGGAAGCCACGGTCGCTGACCGAGAAGAGCATGGCGGGATGATGGCACATCAGCGTCACAAGTTTCTCGATGCTCAACACGCCTTCATTGACCAATTGCAACATGGCGGGCAAGAAGAACTGCAACATCGGCATGCCGGAGGCGGCGCGGACGCAGCCTCCTTGTTTCTTGCTCCACTCGTGGGGAGCATGGTCGGTACCGATCGTGGAAATGCGTCCGTCGGTCAGCGCCTTGCGCAACTCCTCGCGGTCGGCCTCCATCTTGATGGAGGGATTGCACTTGATGCGGGCTCCAAGCTTCAGCGTGTCGGCAGCGGTAAACCAGAGATGGGCAATGACGGCCTCAGCGGTAATCTGAGGCAGGTAGTTGTCTTCGCACGGCTCAAAGAGTTGCAACTCCCGGGCCGTGGTGAGATGGGCCACATGCAACCGCGTGTGATGCTGCAACGCCAACTGTACGGCCAAAGCAGTACTGCGATAGCAGGCTTCCTCATCGCGGACGATGAAATGGAAACGGACATCGGGGTCGTCACCGCAGACGAGTTTGAAGCGCTGCATGTTCTTGGTGATGATGCCGGAATCCTCGCAATGGGTCATCAGCGGCAAGTCTAAATCAGCACAAGTCTGGTAGATCTGATGCAACGCATCCATCTGATCCACGAGCATGTTGCCCGTAGAGGCACCCATGAAGAGCTTGACGCCGGGGATGCGTGTAGGGTCGAGTTGCCGGAAGAGTTCTACGTTGTTGTTAGTAGCACCAAAGAAAAAACTATAGTTGACATGACTTGTCTGCCCCGCTCTTGCGAATTTGTCAGCAAGTGCGTCCAACGTTGTCGTTTGCGGCTGACAATTGGGCATGTCAAAAAACGTAGTCACTCCGCCGAAAGCGGCTGCCCGTGACTCGCTCTCTATGTCAGCCTTCTGTGTCAGTCCCGGCTCACGGAAGTGGACATGCTCGTCGATGATGCCAGGCAAAACGTAGCACCCCGTGGCGTCTACACTTTTGTCGTAGTCTCCACGGGGTGTCTGCTCATTCTCTATGATTTCTTCGATACGGTCATCATTAATGATGAGGGACCCTCGGAAAGAGCGTCCCTCGTTGACGATGGTTCCGCCTTGTATCTTTGTTCTCATTATTTATATATAGTATCGGTCATCTTCTTCCTCGCCTTCCTGCTATTATTCTCCTTCGACAGGAGCCTCTTCCGATCCTTGTCCCCCTTGTTCTGTAGCCGGCTGAGCCATCTCGCTGGGAGTCGGACCGTCTTCCGGTGCAGCTTGCTGCGTGGGTTGAGATTGTGCAGGGGCGCTTTGCATGCCGTTCATGATATTTTGGTTTTGCTGGGCGGCCTCGTAGTACTCCTTGACCATCGGATCGTTTTTGAACTTCTCTGTAGCTTTGCTCATGATATCCTCAATCCACGCGTCGAGCATGGGAGCATTGTAGCGGTTCATGCAGGTGTTGATGAAGATATACGGCCCCAGCACATTGTCGAAGTTATCCTCCACAAACTTAGTGACCAACTTATCCATGCGTTGGTTGATGCGGTCGTTTTCCGCAGCCAGCTTGGCGTTAACGCTATTCATGTTCTTGCCGTTCATGATGGCTTGGTCATGCACATGCACGAGCTCGGCACTTTGGTTCATCAGCTGCGTGAACTTCTGTCTGAACTTTGTAAGCTTGTCGTTGAGCGGTGTGCCCGTGACGCTTTCCTGGGTGTTATCTATTTTCACTTGGATATCTCCGCTCTCCAACACTACGGGCAGCCCATTGTTCTCATTGAGCAGGATGCTTCCCACTCTGACGGAATCTACCGAACCCGCAAAATGGAACTGACCGTGCACGACATCACACGAATCAAGATTCTTCAATGCCGTATCTTTCAGCACCTTAAGATATAGCTTCCGGCCATCGAGCGTAGAGACGTTCGTTGTTCCAGTAATACTATATGTATTGGCGCAAGATGTTAAGGCCAACAAGCCGAGCATGAAGTATAAAACTTTATTCATAAACGTTTCGTTCAAGCAACACAAAGATAATATGTATTTATGATGCACAAAAGAAAATTAATGCTATTTAGTGAAAGCGCTGACCTTTTATATTTTTTTTGGAGAGCAAATAATCGATTCGATGCACTGTGTACACTTCGATGACAGCACCTATCAACAAAAAGACCACCCATTTATTATAAAGGTAGGTCACATAGTCAATGTAGTTGTGAAACAGGGGGCGGAAAAATCCATAGGCGGTATCGGCCATGAGCATGCCGCCAACGATGAAGCAGAGACCGGCCATGCTCTGGATGCGCTTCAGACGCTTCAACGACAAATCGTCGCCTAAATAGGTCTGCTGGGCTTGTACCAGCGTAAAAAGGACGGCTCCCAACAGGAAGATCCAGCACATTAGCTCACGATGCCAGAAGAACACAAAGCATCCGGCACTAATCACCATCAACGCGCCGCCAGCCATAAACAGGATGCTGAGCGCTTTACTGATTGGTTTGATAGAGTTGTTCATTGTCTTGTTGTATCTTGTCGCTGTCTATTCGCTGCACATCCGTGCTGAGGATGAAGATATCCTCGTCGTCAGCTTTCATGAAGTAGCGCTCGCGGGCAATCTTCTCGATAGCCTTCGGATGCAGTCGCAACTCACGAAGTTCATGGGTGGCAGCCTCGTTTTTCTCGTTATACATTTCTATCTGATCGTTGAGCTCACTGATCTTCAACCGGTACTGCACGTGCCTGAGCAGGCTGTTCTCATCGAGAAAGCCCACCATGGCGACACCTGCCACAATCGTGATCAAGTATTTGTAGTGCGCCATCAGACGGAGTATCATGTTCAGTTTGGTATTCATGCACCAATGATTTCAACAGAATTTAATTGCAAAGGTACTGTAAACGCAGATAAATACAAAATAAAACCGAAGTTTTGTTTTGCCTTTCACGTAAATAAATGTATCTTTGCATTATCTTAATCAATACATATCAACAAACAACATATTATTATATATGAATAACTATATCGTCTCCGCACGCAAATATCGCCCAATGACCTTCAGTTCAGTCGTTGGACAGGAAGCGTTGACGACTACACTGAAGAATGCAGTCAAAAGCGGAAAGCTCGCTCATGCCTACCTCTTCTGTGGACCGCGAGGCGTAGGCAAGACGACATGCGCGCGCATCTTTGCCAAGGCGATCAACTGCGAAAATCCCGCCGAGGACGGTGAAGCCTGTAATCAGTGCGAAAGCTGCAAGGCGTTTAACGAGGGACGCTCGATGAACATCTTCGAGCTCGATGCAGCCTCCAACAATTCTGTTGACAGCATCAAAACGCTCATGGAGCAGACGCTCATCCCGCCTCAGAACGGCAAATATAAGGTATTCATCATCGACGAGGTGCACATGCTCTCCCAGGCTGCCTTCAACGCATTTCTCAAGACACTGGAGGAACCGCCTGCACACGTGGTGTTTATTCTGGCCACAACTGAGAAACATAAGATTCTGCCCACGATCCTCTCTCGCTGTCAGATCTACGACTTTGAGCGTATGACCGTGCCACGCATTGTCAACCATCTGAAGATGGTGGCTGAGAAAGAGGGCATCTCCTATGAGGAACAGGCATTGAATGTCATCGCGGAGAAAGCCGACGGCGGCATGCGCGATGCGCTGTCTATCTTTGACCAGGTGACGAGCTTCTGCCAAGGCAACATCACCTATAAAGGTGTCATTGAGGATCTCAACGTTCTCGACAGCGACTATTATTTTCGCATGGTCGATCAGGCACTTGAGAACAAGGTCAGCGACATCATGCTCTTGCTCAACCAAATCATTTCCAAGGGCTTCGACGGTTCAGGCGTCGTGCAGGGTCTCGCCACCCACATCCGCAACGTGATGATGGCCAAGGACGCTCAGACCTTGCCGCTGCTTGAAACCAGCGACGAGCAGCGTAAGCGCTTTCAGGAGCAGGCTGCCAAATGCCCGACGCCCTTCCTCTATCGTGCACTGCGCATTCTGAACGAGTGCGACATCAACTACCGTCAAAGCAGCAATAAGCGGCTGCTCGTAGAGTTGACGCTGATTCGGGTGGCACAAATCACCCAGCCCGACGACGACAGTGCCGGTGCGGGGCGTAGCCCCAAGATGTTGAAAAACCTGTTTAAGCATATCACGAAATCACCGGCCAATACGGTCCCGCAGGTAACCGGGTCGGTGAAGACCAACCGTAAGCCGGCAACACCTGTCGGCGCGGCCCCTGACGCCCCTACGACAACAAGTCAGCCAGCAGCTGCCGTCGCTACCACTGCCACGGCAAATGCAGGACAGCCCGCAGCCACGGGCACACAGCAACCCACGATGGTCAAAGGACCTCATCTGAAGCTGAGCAGTATCGGCATGACCTTTCAGTCAATGCTGCATCCGGAAAAGAAAAAGGAAGAGGCTTCCCCTCTCGATGCACCGGAAAAGACAACTGACGGGGAAACGACAAAGCGATTCACGGAAGAAGAACTCGCCTTGCAGTGGGTACAGATGTGCAACCGTATGCCACAGAAGTTCGTAGGACTGGCGTCCAGACTGAAGAACATCACACCGCACATCACGGACTATCCCAACATTGAGGCGGTCATCGACAACGAGATCTTCCTCAGCCAACTCAACGAGATCAAGCGGAAGATCTGTCGCACGATGCAGGTGACGCTCCACAATGACAACATCCAGCTGACCCTACGTCTCGCCGACACGGGCACCGCCAAGAAAGTCTTCACCAAGCGCGAAGTCTTTGACAACCTGAGAAAAGAAAACGCCGCGTTTGAGAAGCTAAGAGTCTCACTGGGGCTGGAGTTGAGCTAAAGCCGCATAAGTGTTGACTTGAAACATCATTCTTGTCCGATCACAAAGACCACACGCACGGTCAGTACCTACCTATCAGACAGAAATTCCACGTAAGCCTTGTGGCAACGTGGAATTTTTATGAGCGCATTGAAGCAAATACACTTCCCCTATAGTGTTTGAAGAGTTATGCGTGTTTATTCACGACCTCGATCTTCAAATTTAGATGAAGACGTTCGGAAATCTTTGTGAGCTGTGCAGCTTTCCCGCTGGTGTTGCTGTGAGTATTGACATACCAATCTTTGACCTGGTGCCATTCTCCATTACCTGACGCTGTTGACGGTGTCTTAGACACTAAGTTTGCTTTGTCAACACTAATGCCGAGATCAGCAACCTTAGCCGGACCGATTTTCTCTATTACCATTAACAATGTCGTCGTAGCATTTTCGTCTTGAAAGACAAGGCCATTTGGGAATATGACTCTCAAACGTGTTTGCGGATTGACAACCACATGCGACTTCTGCTCCTTGGTGGAAGATGGCTTCTCAATCGGCAACAATGGATATTTCTTGGTCTCAGTCTCGTCTGTAATGACACGCTTGCGAGTCATGCGTACGCTTATAGAAGCGGATGGATCATAATCAACGACCAATACCGGTTTGCGTTGGATTTGTCGCAAGGTGGGCTCTATGTTCTTACCGATAATGGTAGTATTTCATCACGGATAATTTGTTCTTCTGCCTCATCTAAACGTTTGGAGAGGTTATCGTCAATAGGAATATTGTTCTTTCGCAATGTCTCTATTGCTTTATAAAGGTCTTGGAGGTTGCTCATAATCTTCTATTGCTTAGTTTTCACTTACTTTTTATGATGCAAAAATAAAAAATCAAATAGAAATCACTACTTTTACTGAAAAAATGATTTACGGATATATCAGAGTGAGCAGTGACAAGCAGACGGTAGAGAACCAGCGGTTTGAAATCAGCAAATTCTGCGAACATGAAAAGCTGCATGTCGATGACTGGATAGAGGAGACTATCAGTGGTACCAAGAACTACGACAAGCGCCAATTGGGAAACCTGCTTAAGAAGGTGAATAAGGACGACATTATTATATGCAGCGAGCTTTCGCGTCTCGGCCGTAACCTTTTCATGATTATGGAGATCCTCAATATCTGCATGAATAAAGAGTGCCGCGTCTGGACAATCAAAGACGGCTACCGACTCGGTGATGACATCCAAAGCAAAGTGCTCGCTTTTGCTTTCGGCCTCTCCGCAGAGATTGAGCGCAACCTGATCTCCCAACGCACCAAAGAAGCACTGGCAAGAAAGAAAGCGGAGGGGGTCGTATTGGGACGTCCGAAGGGAAGAAGAAGTGGACCTGATAAATATAAACTATCAGGTAAAGAAATTCTTATTAAGGAACTGCTAAAAAATAGAACTTCACTTCGCAAAATAGCGGAGATTTGCAAGGTAGATAGGAACACTCTTTCCCGTTTTGTTATACTCAAAGGGTTGGCGGAAAACTAAAGAGCGATTTTGTGCGGCAACAACATACTACGTGCGACTTCCGTACATCAGACAGCTGGGTCGTCCTCTCACCCATTGAGCAAAGCATCAAGCGCAAGATTGAGGCAGTGGGGACACCTCTCAAAGATTGGGACATTCAAATAAATTACGGAATTAAGACTGGCTGTAATGAAGCCTTCATTGTATCCACAGAAAAAAGAAACGAAATCCTTTCTAATTGCAAGGATGCCGACGAGCGTAAGAGAACCGAGGAACTTATTCGACCGATTCTTCGTGGCAGAGATATCAAGAGGTATGGCTATGAGTGGGCAAACTTGTGGTTGATTAACACGCATAATGGAATAAAAGGCAAAATAGAACGTATACATATTGAAGACTACCCTGCTACTAAAGCTCACTTGGATCAATATTGGACCAAGATCGAACACAGAGCAGACCAAGGTGACACTCCATACAATCTTAGAAATTGCGTTTATTTGGACGATTTTAATAAGCCAAAATTGTTTTATGCTGATATCACCCAGCATCTAAATTTCTGTTTATGTAGAGAAATAATGTATTGTAACAACACAACGTACTTTATCACGACCGATAATGAAAATGAGTTGATACATTTACAAAAATATCTTAACTCTCCGCTAATTGATTGGTATTACAAAACACTATCTGTCCAGTTAGGAGAAAAAGCAGTAAGGATGTTCTCTATTTATGTCTTGGAAATTCCAATTCCCTCTATAGGTAAGGACAATATTTATGAAGCATACCATTTAAATCCTACAGAAATTGATTTTATTGAGGGAAAAGAGGCGTAGTCTCTTTTCCCCCCATTGAGTATTGGCAAGAATGCTATGAGAAATTATTAATTATATATTCACATTCTTCCGAATTCAATTTGTATAATGAGAATATCTCATTATTAATTTCATCATCAGTTTCCTTATTACTTGTACTACAATGTTTTTCTAATAATGGCTTGAACTTATCACAGAGTTCTGCCAATATATAAGGTACTCTTATGGGATCTATTGCTTGGACACTAATTAAAAGATCTCCAGTTCCAGTCTTGGGGCTATCTTTTAATAAATAGTGTCCCATTGATGAATTTAAGACACAACAAATATACTCAATATTATTACCGGTTGCAAAGCAAGTGCTATCTAACCCCAAAGCACCGTTATCGTTATAGCAGAACCGAAGAATAGATCCGATTCGCTTCCACATTATTTTTGGCTTATTAAAATCGTCCAAATAAATGCAATTTCTAAGATTGTATGGAGTGTCACCTTGTTCGATCTTGGTCCAATATTGATCCAAGTGAGCTTTAGTAGCAGGGTAGTCTTCAATATGTATACGTTCTATTTTGCCTTTTATTCCATTATGCGTGTTAATCAACCACAAGTTTGCCCACTCATAGCCATACCTCTTGATATCTCTGCCACGAAGAATCGGTCGAATAAGCTCCTCGGTTCTCTTACGCTCGTCGGCATCCTTGCAGTTGGATAGAATCTCCTTCCGCTTGTCAGTATTGATGATGAAAGCCTCGTTGCATCCTGTAAGCACCCCGCGGTAAATATGAATGTCCCAATCTTTGAGAGGTGTCCCCACTGCCTCAATCTTGCGCTTGATGCTTTGCTCAATGGGTGAGAGGACGACCCAGCTGTCTGATGTACGGAAGTCGCACGTAGTATGTTGTTGCCGCACAAAATCGCTCAAATTATTAATGCTATCCTTCCCTTGATTTTTTGTAACAGAGCAAATTGTATTATGCTTATTGCTTGACTTTTCAAAAAGGAGTATATTAGTATCTACAGTAGCGCTATCAAAGATCTTTACACCAGCAAAGTCAATCAAGAGCATAGGATTGGTGTTATGAGCAAAGAAGTCTCTTGTCTTTTCACCATATCCAGCGCACATCCATTTGTTGGATGTGATGTAACACAAATGTCCTTTTTCGTGTAGTAGCTTCCAACCACATTCATAGAAAAGGCAATAAATATCACCTGTACGAGCAAATGTAGCAAATCCGCAGTCTTTATACATTTGTGCCAATTCTCCTCCATTGTTTTGAAGTTGGATATACGGCGGATTTCCGATTACGATATCGAAGCCCTCTTTTGTAGGCCGAGAGAAGACATCATCAAACATTATATGCCAATCGAAAAAGGGAATAGCCATTTCGGCTCTATCTTTACGGCTGACTGTTTCATCAAGCAGTTGTTCTTTTAATCGCAGACATTCTTGAAGTACTTCCATACGTTCTTGGGGGAACGTGACAGTTTTTGTTGCTTTGATTGTGGAGGTATCATCAAAGCTCAGTGTGCCTTGAACTCTGTTGTTTGCTTCTGTGAATGAATTAAACTCGTACTGCAGCTGAGCAATTACTGACTTAACAATGATAAGTTTGATATCTATCTGAATCAACAGTTTCTCTTCACCCTCGGCATTAAAAAGTTTTTTCTGTGCTTGCGCCAATCTAGTCATGTTCAGTCGCAAAGCGGTAGTACTGCCTTTAGCCTGGCCATGGATATTTAAATCGACATGTTGCCAATGAAAAGTAGTAAGTAATGAGTTGCCATTCATTATCTTATAGTCGAGGTTTGGCAACGTCTCCGGTGTCTTTTCATCAACAATCAATGTCAGCCAAAAGCGTAGGCGAGCAATCTCCACCGCACCTTTCTCTATGTCGACACCATAGATATTATTCTGAATGATTTCCCGCTTGATTTGCGCTGCGTCAGAGACGTCTTCCAGCACGCTACGGCAGAGGAATATCTCTTTCAGCATGCCCATGGGGAAGGCTCCGGAACCGATGGCAGGATCGCAGATCTTCACATCTTTCAAGCGGTCATCAATACTCTCCCTTATTGGCTCTATACTATCAACCTCCTGTGTTTCAACAAAGTGCCGGATATCCTCTTGTTGCTTTTTGTCTTTATAATCCGTTTGCAGATAGGCAATAAGGCTTTCGCGGCACATATAGTGTACCACTTCCTTCGGTGTATAGTAAGCGCCCTTGTCCTTGTTGTCTTCCAGCAGGTTTTCGAAAATGCGGCTCAGCATCTCTGGGTCGATGCCCACTTGTGCATCGTCTGGGTCATTCTCATCAACCGTGAAGTTGTACTCGCTGAAGAACTCCAACAAATTGGCGAATAGCTTTTGTGGGAAACGAGAGGGAATGCGGTCGTCTTCGTTGCGTTCAAACAGCCCGCCATTGAGATAAGGAATACGAACCTTTCCTAATACTCCAGTGTCGAAGAGATAATCATCGTTCTTGCGATCTGTGTCAATGGCATTGAACAATGGTTCGAGAACAGCATCCAGGAAATCATTCTTTTGTTGTTCCGAAGCCTGTAAAAAGAGTTGATGCATGAAGTCAAGATTGCCCTTCCCACTATTCCAGTCTTGACCAGAAGGAACACCGAGCCACCCCTTCTTCTGAACAAAGTGCAAGAAGATGATACGACCAAGCAATCGCTTCACATAATCGCGAATACGCTTGTCGTTGTGATCAAAACGAGCATAAAGTTCCTTATCATTGTCTGTGTTGACAACTTTTTCCACCCACTTATTGCCATCTTTACGATAGGCCTTTCCTGTGATATAGCTAACGAAATTCTCATAGTAATCCTTGTATTTCTTGAAAAATTCATTAGAAAGGGCTTCTACAGAGAATGCTCTTTCGAGAGCTTCTTCATTTATGCTCTCATGGCTTTCGTAAAGATTGTGGAAATTGATAGCCGCAGTCAAGCAAGACTGACCCGGCCCCAGCAAGAAGGTATAACGCTTGGCACTCGTAGAAGTTGATTCTTTATCTTTCTTGTGCATAAAAGAGAAGCGCCAGTCCCAGTCTAACCTGTCTTGATAATGGAAGAGCATGAAAGCGCAAGAGTATGGCCCCATCATCTGACGGACAAGTTTTTGAATGCCTTGTCTATTGCGTTCCATCTTTACACGGTCAGATACGGTGATGTCAAAAATAACCAATGGCTCTACGTCAATATACATAGAGCCCACCTGCTTGACACTTTCTACACCAGTGGCCAAAGCCAAACTCTTTTTTGAAGGATCTTCCTCCAACCATTCTTTATCATGGGCGTCCTCATAATTGTCTCGCCCGAAGATAGGGAAGACGATATGCTCGACAAAAGACTTACTGCCCTGATAAGGGCTATGTAGGAATTCTTTCAGTTCATTTATTTCCATAATTTCATTCTTTGATGGTGCCTAACTCTATTATGGGTTCTCCTTGTCGCTTTTCTACTTTTGCAACGAGTTTACCAATTTCTCTTTCAATGACCATATCAATGTCTTCCTGAGTCAGTTCGAATAGACCTTGCTGCTTATTGTGAAGCTCGTCATCTATAAGCAACACTTTACGTATCACGTCAACACTTCCCTTATCTACCAGTCTACGTGCGGCTTTGAGTAAGGACATCGACTTAGAAGATATTTTCTTATTGTGATAAAGGTTTACGATGACTGCCAAGGCTTTGGTACGTTTGTCACCTGATCTTGACTTGTTGATTCTAACGAAATAGCGGTTGTACGCATTAAGCGCCTCCCGGGAAATCTCTTTCCAATTTGAAGGCAGGAGCACAGCTTGTTGTTTTTCGGGCACCCGCATGTCTTCCAAAAGATCGAGTGTAGAGATAATTTCAGACTTATATTGTCCGTCTGTCTGTCTGACGCGGATTGCAAGACGGGCTGATCTTGGAGCCTTTATAAGAAAATATGCCGTACCACTCTCAGTTTGCGCAATCTCCCAGTTACCACTGGCTTGTGAGATTTGCTCATACCGATCAGGGTGGGCGTTTCTATATTCCTTTAGCTCATGCACATATTTTTCCAATGGAGACTCCTCACCATTTGTAGCTTTCTGAAGATCAAAATGCCGCACCTCTTCATTATCGGTAAAAATTTTGTTATCCTCTCCAAACAAGTTATGAAACGACTGCAGTTTGGTGTACGCTTTACGAATCAGTTGTATCTCCGCATCGCCCTGTGCACTCGGCATGAAATTATACACATAAACAAACGGCTCTTTTGATCCGATGCGGTTTACACGCCCAATGCGCTGCATCAGTCGGGTGGCATTCCAAGGTGTGTCGTAGTTGAGGATGACATTAGCCCGATGCAGATTGATACCCTCTGCCAAGACCTCGGTAGTGATGATTACATCATAGTCGTCTTTCCATTTTCCTTCATAGTTGGCATCAAAGTTCTCTTCTATCTCTTTTTCCTTCTCGTCACGGTTGGCTGCCGTGATAACGAGCGGCTTATGCTTCTTCGCTTTAACTGCTTGACTCAAAGCCTTCACTGTGTCAATGGCTTCTGTGAATATAACAAGTTTACCAGAGGTGTTCTTTTGTGGGTCGAACAACTCTGGATCAAGATTTTCTTTAAAAGCATCGAATTTCGGGTCTTCCGAATTTAAACTCCAGCGGTCAAAGAGGTCTTGCATTATTTGGTAGTCCTTTTTCAACAGCGTAATGTACTCCGGTTTGAAGTCTTTGCGCTTGTATTCGGCATTCTGCCCTCTGTCGTTGCGTCCTTGCTCATTGAGTTTCTTTATTTTTCTACGGACATCTTCCACACAATCAGCGAAAGTGATGGTTCTGTCACTCTGCTTGGACTTTGTTTCAAAGTCGAGTTCCTTGTTGACATCTATTTGCGGACAAATAAATATCGTATCGTTCTCCCACATTCTGATCATGTTTTCTGTATAGCGACGAAGATTTTTTAGTGATTGCCGAAATGCGGTGAACGAACTTTCCAAACGTTTGACAAGTAATATCTGCACGATTGTAGCAAGCTGCTTGGCAACATCTGTGACACCACGGTTACCACGTCCTTTGTGCTTTAACTCATTTTCCTTATCTACAAAGTATTCGATAATCCTGTAACGATAGTATCTCAGCCAGTTGTCGAACTGGAGCTTATCCAGGTCTGAAGGCGCGATGATGCGCATTGTGTCAGAGAAAAGCCCAGCCAACTCGTCGTCCATAACGTATTTCAGATCGATGGGGCCTACAATCTTTGGGAATACGATGCCTTGCTCTTTCATATCGTTGGCATAATACCTCTCAATGTCTGTACGGGTGCGTCTTTCAAGAATGTCAGTCAGAATGCAGTCACGTATTTTCTTCGACACGACTGCAAGCCGTTGACGCCGTTCTTCCTCCGGGATATTGTTTCTTCTGTCAATGAGCACTTCGTATTCCCGACCAACGTTGCCAAAGAATTTATCAAGATCACCTCCATCAGCTTTTTTGAGCGTACTACTATTGTGATTGCGCTCGAAGAGGTATATCTGGTTCTTCAGATCGTTAGGACGGTTGTTCTGTGGCGTCGCGGACAACAGACCAATATATGGGAATACACCGGTGTTGGCTCCTATCTTTTGAATCAATTCATCAAGCGACTGATACATCAGCGTGTTGCTATTGCGGAACTTGTGACTCTCATCGATGATAATGAGCCCATAGTTCTTATATTGCAACATTCCTTCGAAATCGCCGCTGTCACCCTCGTCATTGTCATCCTGCCCTTCTCCGTCAGTGACATTGCCGATTCTACCCGTTGTGATGAAATCAATACATGTCGCGATCTTATCCTCAGATTCCCTATCGAAAAGCGCAATGGTCTTTTTCCATCCCGACTGAATTGCAGGCGGTGTGATGACGAGTATTTTACGCTCACGTCCGTCATCTTCAGGCATGGACAAAAAGCGCTTGATAATAAGGGTACCGATGATGGTCTTGCCCAGTCCCACTACGTCAGCAAGCATGAAGCCTCCATGCTCATGCATAATACCAAGGCATCGTTTCACAGCCTCTATCTGAAAACTGAGTTTGTTGACCTTTGCAGGGAGATAATCCTCTATCTGCTGACTCAGATTCTTGTCGATCATGTCCCCGAACTGGAGTTGCAGAAGCTTGATATAAAGTTCATAGGGAGTGAAAGGTTGCAGGAGCTGTTCCTCCGCCATCTTCTTAACGGGCTTAGAGGGTTTCAAAACTTGCTCCAAAAACTCCTTGGACCAGTTTACACTCTGAGTCCATTTTTCCTCAAACCATTCAATATGTCCTTTTACATTTTCTTCTTCATCATTGTGCTGATGGTTGATCACATATTGGTCGGTTTCGAGAACATTGAGTTCCGAATTGCCTTCTAAACCTTGACGTGTGAAATTACTGCTTCCTACGATAGCATACATATTATATTCGCTACCCTTATCAATTAACTGGCTTGGATCGTGTTTAGAAAGCTCTCTATGTGTAAATATATAGCATTTAGAATGAAGAAACTGCCGCCCGTCGTTTTCATCTGTTTTGAAAATATGAATATCAATCTTTGGATTGTCACCCGTGCAATTGTCAAGCAATATTTGAAACGACTCCCGATAGTTATCAATCAGATTGACCGCAATGCTGTCTATGTCCGTACGGATAAAGTCTGCGGGATAATTGGGCTTCGCTATTTTGATCTTCTTAAGCATATTAGCATAAACATAGGGATCCTTGCCAATGATAATCTTTAATTTTGCATTATCACGACATAGGAACTCCTGTAGCTTGTCAGCCAATAAAGCCAAACCAGGAATATCCCAATAGCCTGTGGCAATACGAATGGCATTAATGTTTGGGTCGGCAATGCAAGCATTGAGTGTATTGACCATCTTTAGGTTTTCTGAGTTGTCTATGAGGGTCTTGTTCATTCGTAATGGTATTAATGGACTTCAAAATTACAATAAAATTCTGATAAAAGCCCAAAATTGAGTGGATTTATTTATTTTACTGGCCACTTAGCGATAAAGATTGCTTGCACAATTCATTTATTATCCCTCTATTTGCCAAAAAACAACATATGAATATCCGCAATCATCCAAATTAGCAAAGTTTACACTGCCTGGACAATCC
>ERZ833963.356-NODE-356-length-69387-cov-3.436782_pt1 | contig 69387 bp, 50 predicted proteins | sample MGYA00519693_ERZ833963 | MGnify/ENA primary metagenome ERZ833963 (study PRJEB31850, sample SAMEA3708748) | human gut metagenome | biome: human gut; feature: human-associated habitat; material: faeces | place: China | collected 2014 ...
GTTGGATACCATTTTTGCCGAGTTGTCCAAGAAATAGTATTAAATTTTATTTGCAGTAAAGATGAGAACGATATTTAAGATAGCGAAAACGGAATTGCGGGATTTATTTTACTCCCCGATTGCTTGGTTGATTTTGATTATATTCACGTTTCAAACCGGAATGTTGTTTTCCGGAACGATCTCGGAGATCGTGCGGTCGCAGAGTATGGGCGGGAAAGGGATGAATCTGACTTTGGCCATATTTGGCGGGCAAAGAGGATTGTTTGTGGCAGTACTGTCTTATCTGTATTTGTATATTCCTTTGTTGACAATGGGATTGATGAGTAGGGAGTTGGGCAGTGGTTCGATCAAGTTACTTTATTCCTCACCGATCACGAACGCACAGATTATTCTGGGTAAATATTGTGCCATGCTGGTGTATGGGTTGATTCTGGTCGGGGTGTTATTGGTTTATGCGATTTATGGAATATGCACAATCGAGAATGTGGACATTCCGGTTATTCTGGCTGGGCTTTTGGGTGTCTACCTGTTGTTGTGTGCCTACGTGGCGATCGGTCTGTTTATGTCTAGTTTGACTTCCTACCAGATCGTGGCGGCCGTGGGTACCTTAGCCGTGCTAGCTGTATTGACTTACGTGAAGGGTATGTGGCAATCAGTACCGTTTGTTCGGGAAATTACTTACTGGTTTGGACTGACAGGACGTACTGATAACTTTATGTTCGGAATGATTGCTAGTGAAGATGTGCTTTATTTCATGGTTGTCGTGATGCTCTTCCTGTTAATGACGATTATTCGTTTACAAGGGAGACGGCAAAAGGTAGGTTGGTTGATGTCTTTGGGTAAATATGCCGGAGTATGGGGATTGGCTGTTGTCTTGGCATTTATGTCTTCCCGGCCTGTTTTTAAATATTATTATGATGCGACTCACACGGAAGCAAACACGTTGACTCCTAACAGCCAAGAAATTATTAATCGATTGGACGGGGGATTGACGATCACGACTTATGTGAATATTTTGGATCAATATAACTGGCTGGGATTCCCGAAAAATTATAATGATGATATTCGTCGTTTTGAACAATATACCCGTTTTAAGCCAGAGATCAAAATGAAGTACGTGCTTTATTATGATACGGTTAAGAATGATTATCTGGAACGGGCATTCCCGGGGATGAGCTATGAGGAAAAGGCGAAGAAGGTGATAGAAATGGAGAAGTTGAACCCGAAAAAGATTTTGACCCCAGAACAAATTCGTGCGAAAATAGACTTGAGAACCACGGAAGGAAATCGCTGTGTACGTTTGTTGGAACGAGAATCCGGGGAAAAGACTTTCTTGAGATTGTACGATGATTATCAGATTTTCCCGTCAGAGTCAGAAATTACCGCTGCCTTGAAACGAATGGTGATGACGTTGCCTACTATCGGTTTCTTATCCGGTCACGGGGAACGGGAAACGGATCGTCCGGGAGATCGCAATTACTGTATGTTTACTCATTTGCCGATGATGAGACAGGCATTAGTAAATCAGGGATTTGATTATAAAGATGTCACGTTGGATAAAGAGATCCCGGCAGAGATTAATATTTTGGTTATAGCCGAAATGCGTGAGCCAATGACGGATGTGGAGAAAGTGAATTTTGATAAATATGTTGCCCGGGGAGGTAATTTGGTAATTATCGGGGAACCCGGACGTCAAGGTGTGATGGCTCCGGTGTTGGAACCGTTCGGGGTGAAACTGGTGGATGGATTTTTGATACAGCCGGAAAAACCGAAGGATCCGGAGCAAGAAAAAGAGGATAATCGCAATCTTGGACCGTTTGCCGGGTTTGTTGCCCCGAAGAATCCGATTGATTTAATTGTTTCGCAACCGACGAAAGAGGCTGAAGAATTGTCGTATGCTTTTGGTTTTATGAGACCTAATTACGTGGTTGTAATGCCAACTGCGACTGGGTTGGAATACACGACGGATAAAGGGTTTGACGTGATTCCGTTATTTATGTCGGATTCGACTTGCTGGAACGAGTTGGAAAACACGGAGATTGTTGATCAAGAAGTTGTCTTCAACCCGGAAGTCGGAGAGGTTCAGAAATCTTACCCGTTAGCTTTGGCGTTGTCTCGTAAGGTGGGAGAGCGGGAACAAAAAATTATGATTTTGGGGGATGCCGATTGTTTGAGTGATGGAGAGCTTACCCGGACTCGTACACCCTTATGGACAGCTAATTACGTGCTTATCCAAGGAGGTTTCTTCTGGCTTTCGGATGGAGAGGTGCCTATTGACGTGAGACGCCCGTATGCGATTGACCGTAAATTGTTTGTGGGGGAAACGGGAGCTGAGGTGCTTAATTATGCTTTACTTGGCGGTTTCCCGGGATTGCTGCTTTTCCTTTCCTTGTTTATCTGGTTAAGGAGAAGGGGACGATAGGAAATAAATTGTATGAATATACCGACCGGGAAATAATATTCCGGTCGGTATTTTTTTGTAGATGATCATAGGATGATTGGATCGATTTGTTTATTTATTTTCGAAAACCTATCTTTGTCAAAAATCCTATGGTAGTGAAAATGAATGGTACAGAGCAAGATTTTGTTCATCGTATAAATGTAAAGGAAGAGGCGGCTTTTCACGATTTATTCACGAGATTTCGAAATTATCTCGTGCTGTTTGCCATGCGGCGAATCGACCAGTTGGATGCGGCGGAGGATATCGTGCAGGAGACTTTTATTACCGTGTGGGAGAATAAAAAGATATATAATTCCTATCAAGGTTTGAAAGCGTATTTGTACGAGTTGGTACAGAATAAGTGTACCAATTACTTGAAACATAAACAGGTGGAGGATAGATATGTTTCTTACGTGAAAACCACGGGGGAGGAAACGGAAGGGGATTATAACTTGATGCAGGAAGAAATTTACCGGGAATTATATATGGCTGTCCGTGAGTTGCCGGAAAAGTGTCAGAGGGTTTTTGAATTGCACTTGGAAGGGAAAAAGAATGATGAGATTGCTGAAATACTGGGAATCTCCGTGTTGACCGTGAAGTCTCACAAGCAAAATGCGATTCATATTCTCAAAGAGAAAATGGGAAATCTCTTCCTTTTATACACCTATATCTACGAGGTGTAATTTTTTTTAAGAAAAATAATAGGTTTTTATTTGCTACTTTTTGATCCTTTTCTTGTATGTGATGTAAAATAAGGAAGACATCATGGATCTATACGATGAAAATATTGCCCAGTTAATACGACATTCCTTGACAGGAGAACTCTCCGAACAGGAACGGGGGAAGCTGGAGGCATGGTTGCTTGATTCGGAAGAGCATCAGGTACTTTTTGAAAAAATCAAGAAGGAAATTCGCATCTCTTCTGAAAGCTCTCTTTTTCGCTCCTTGAATGACGAGGTGGCTTGGCAAAAATTTAAAACTACTACCCGGGAAAGGAAAAGGCGTGTCTATGTCAGGAGAATTTTGACATATGCGGCGGTAATCGTGTTGCCGTTGGCGGTTGTTGCGGGCTTTTTGTTTTTGAATCGGGAAAAGGATATGCTTCCAATGGCACCTGAACGTGTGATCAGAATTACTCCCGGGGGGCCGAGGGCGGTATTGATCACGGCCGATCAAACCGTTCACGAGTTAAATGGCGTGCAGGGGCAGCGAGAGATAGAAGTGGAGAAAGGGGTGGTGATCAAACAAGGGGGAGCTAATTTGGAATATGATTCTTTAGGCGCTCCGGTGCAAGAAGTGACGTTAGCCATGAACACGTTAAAGATTCCTCGCGGGGGAGAATTTCGGTTAAAATTGTCGGATGGGACAAATGTCTACTTGAATTCTGCTTCGGAACTGAAATATCCGGTGCGCTTTGATGAAAAGGAGCGGAAGGTTTGTTTGTCGGGTGAGGCCTATTTTGAGGTGACGAAGGATTCGGATCGGCCTTTCTACGTGGTGACGGAGGAGGTACAGGTCCGCGTGTATGGGACGGAGTTTAACGTGAACACGCATCAACCGGGGAAAGTTCATACCGTGTTGGTTGACGGTAAGGTCGGGATCAAAAAAAGAGGAATGACCGGGGAGATTACGATGAAACCGGGGGAATTGGCTAGTTTTGACCGGAATGCGGGAACGTTCGAGGTGAAAGAAGTGGATGTGCGGCAGTACGTGGTTTGGAAAGACGGGTATTTTACTTTTGAGAACGAGAGTTTGGAACAGATTCTGAACACGCTTTCACTTTGGTATGATGTTGACGTGTTCTTTCAGTCGGAATCCGCTAAACAACTGGTATTTACCGGGTATATGAAACGGTATAATGATATATCTGAAATTCTGAATGCGATTACGGAGGTTGTAGGAGTAAACTTTACGATAAACGGAAAAACTATAATAGTATCTAAATAAAAAACGGAAAGGGTTGGAGCCTTCCCGTTGAACTTTAATGAGATCAATAGGTCGCTGTTGGAGAGTGACGTATTGAAAGTTTAACTGTTCTAATTTACAAATGTATGGAAAAAAAACAATTATGCCATCGATTTTATCGAGGGTATGTTAAAAAACTTTTGATGCTTATGAAATTGTGTCTCTTGTTTATCTGTGTTTTCACGTTGACACTTTCAGCTAGCTCGTTTGCTCAACAAGAGCGGGTTAGTCTTGATTTGAAGAACGTGTCGGTGAAAGTTTTGTTGGATGAAATTCAAAAACAGACGAATTGGTGTTTCCTCTTTAATCCGGAGCAAACGAAACAATTGGGTAAGTTGTCGTTACGGGTGGAGAATGAAACCGTGGAAGAGGTGTTGAATCGTATTTTGAAGGATACGGATTTAACGTTTAAATTTAAAAATGATCTTATCATGATCGTACCTAAGGATGAGGTGGAAGATGATAAGAGTAAGAAAGATATCCGGATTGTCGGTCAGGTAACAGATAACAAGAAACTTCCGTTACCGGGTGTAACCGTGATCGTTAAAGGTTTGACTATCGGTACGGCGACTGACGGGAACGGGCGATACGCCTTGACTCTTCCCAAGACGGAGAAGTTGGCGTTGCTTTTCTCTTTTGTCGGGATGAAAACCCAGGAGGTGGCATATACCGGAAAAGATACGATTAACGTGGTTATGCAAGAAGACGCGGAGACTTTGGAGGATGTGATTGTTACCGGTTATGCCACGATTGATCGCGGCAGTTATGTCGGGGCCGTGACACAAATACGTGCAGAGGACATACAGGTGGCCGGAGAGGCTACTATTGACCAGATGTTGCAGGGATGGGTTCCGGGTATGTCCGTTATAAACAAAACCGGAAAAGTGGGAGGTTCTCCCAAGATCCGTATCCGTGGAACCTCAACCTTGTTGGGAAATCAGGAGCCGCTTTGGGTTGTGGATGGTGTGATTCAATCCGATCCTCTCCCGATTCCGGATGATGCAAGTCCTCTTTCTTCTGAAATGGATGGATTGCGGGAAACGGCCAGCAATGCGATTTCTTGGCTTAATCCTGCGGATATAGAAACGATTACCGTGTTGAAGGATGCGTCTGCCACGGCGATTTATGGAACACGGGCAACCAATGGTGTGATTGTGATCACGACCAAGAAAGCTAAAGGCGATGGGTTGAACATTTCGTATAGCGGTAATTTCAGCGTGGGAATGAAACCCAGCTATCGTATGTATGATATGATGAACTCTCAGGAACACATGAGATTCTCTCAAGAGTTGTGGGAAGATAGGGATAGTTACAATCAGAATGTTTTACCGATCGGTTATGCTGGTTTAATCCAGAAACTACAAAAGAAAGAGATTACCCGGCTGCAATTTGAACAAGAGTACCGGAAAATGGAGAGGATGAATACCGATTGGTTTGATATTTTGTTCCGAAATAGTTTCAGCCATGCCCATAATGTCAGTATCTCTGCTCAAGGGGAAAAAGTTTCAAGTCGTTTTTCCGTGGGAATCAACAGTACTCGGGGTGAAGCGAAAGGAAATGACATGACCACGTTGACGGCTAGTTCCAATACCACTTTCCGTTTGGATAAGCGGTTGATTATTGATTTGCAATTGAATGGTAGTTATCGGGAAACGGAGGATTTTGCGTTTGGGGTAAGTCCTTACGAGTATGCGATGAATACAGCCCGGGATATTCCTGCTTATCATGAAGATGGAACCCTGTATTATCACGAAAAAGCCGGGGCAACGAGTTTTTCTATCCCGAATAAGTTTTCATATAACTATAACATATTGAATGAACGAGATAATTCCGGTACGGAAACAGATGGAACGAACTTGCAGGCAGCTTTGAATTTGCGGTTGAATTTGTTGAAAGATCTGGAATTTCAGACAACAGCATCTTATGCCCTTGCAACGAATAAAATTAAGTCATGGGCAACGGAAAACACGCATTACATAACCCAGATTCGCGGTTACGAGGTGGGAGAAATTTTGCCTAGTTCGGCGGAACAGTATGCCAGTGTCCTGCCGTTTGGGGGATTATTGCAATCGGAGTATGCCCAGACGAAAAACTATTCTTTTAGAAGTAGTTTAGTGTATAATAAAATGTTTAATGAGGATCATCGCCTCACGTTGAATTTGGGATTTCAAGTCAATTCTGTGACTCAGGAGGGGAATGCGAGTTTGCGGTATGGTTATCTTTACTATCGGGGAGAGAAGTTTGCCACGGTTCCGACAGAAATAACAGCTGCGAACGGGTTACATAAAAATTCGAGGGATCTTCATGATGAAATGCGGGCTGGGACAACGATTACGACGACGAAAAATAACACGGTCAGTGAGTATTTTACAGCCGTGTATGGTTATAAAGAACGTTATATTATGAATTTCAATGCTCGTTTGGATGCTTCTAACCGTTTCGGTCAGGATGAAAATAAAAAATTTAATCCCAGTTTATCAATCGGGGTGAAATGGCGGATTGGTAATGAACCGTTTATGGCTTGGGCTTCCTCGTGGTATGATATGTTTGATATTTCGTTTTCTTATGGTTGGCGAGGAAATGCGGTGGAGTCAGTTTCTCCTTATTTGATTGCGAAAGATGGTGGATTGAATAAGTATTTCCAACAGTACACGCTGAAGATGGTATCCTTACCTTATCCTGATCTCGGTTGGGAGAAGACCGAAGACTGGAATTTGGGAGTCGATTTTTCTTTCTTCCAAGGAAGAATGAGTGCCGGGCTTAGCTGGTATAATAAGATCAGTCACGTGTTGGCTTCCCGGGAAGTGCCCATTGAAAATGGTGTTGCCAATGCTTATGTTGATGGGACGACGATGAAAAACAGCGGTTATGAATTGGCTGTCAGTGTTACTCCGGTTAGAACGAAAGATTTCACTTGGTCTCTTTCTTTCAATACGAGTAAGGTAAGAAATACAGTTCGGAATAATCAACGGGAAAATACCCGGGATGATTATCTTAACGGGACGGCGATTGTTAGTGGAGAAAAGTACGGAACTTTTTACGGGTTTGCATTTAACGGGCTGGATCCGGCTAATGGAAGACCGACATTCAAGAATATGGATATAGATGTTACGGAGAATGATTTGGATTATTTGGTGAAAATTGGTTGCATGGAGCCGGACATTTCCGGTGGTCTCAATACTTCTTTACGGTATAAGAGATTGGTATTGCGTGCTAGTTTTGCTATGTCATTTGGGGTCAAGCCCTTCTTCCGGATTTCTTTGCCACGGCGGGAGCTCCGAGACCGGAACAAAATGCACCCCGTTATTTGTTTAAACGTTGGCGTAAACCGGGAGACGAGAAAATCACGAATATTCCTTCTATCCCTGCCGGAAATCCGAATGAAATAAACATTCAGTTGCCTGTTGAAGGGTATGTTGCGATGAGTCCTTATGCGATGTATAACCAATCTGACTTGAGGGTGGCAGACACCGATTTTATCCGGTGCAGGCAAATTTCCTTACAATACGATTTACCTGACGCTTGGGTAAATAAGATTGGGGTTAGACGGGCATCCGTGAACGCCAGTCTTGCTAATCCTTTCTTTATTGCTTTTGACAAGGCATGGGAAGGACGTGATCCTGAAACAGCGAATTGGCCTGCACGTCGGACAGTTTCTTGCTCGTTAACTCTTAATTTTTAGTTGAACGGATAATTGTTAGAATGATGAAAAACAAGATATTTATTTTAGGAGCTATTATGGGATCGTTTATGCTGGGGGCTTGTGGAGATTTTTTAGAAGAAGAATCCCAAAGTGAGGTAATCCCGAAGACAACATCTGACTTCTCAGAACTATTGCTGGGTACGGGGTATCCCGATGAGTCGGCTCCGAACTTTTCTTTCTTATCCTTGATGGATGATGATTGTGCTCATTTTTTGACTTATTCAAGTCCGTGGAGTCCGGAGGGAACTGTGGAAACGGTAAATGCTATCACCCAATTCCCGATCTATTCATGGCAACCGACTCTTGCTGATTATGATGGTTACGATAGTGAGATCAATGAAACGGCAAGTTCTACCACGTACGCCCAGTTCTATTCAAAAATATTGGGATGTAACGCCGTGTTGGATTATATTGATGAGGCCATAGGAACACAGGACGATCGGGATCGGGTGAAGGCTGAAGCTCTTGCTGTAAGAGCGTTACTGTATTTTCAATTGGTTAATATTTATGGGGAACCCTATAACCATAATAAGGACGCTTTAGGAGTTCCGGTTCGGTTGATTTCCGATTTGACGGAAAAGAACATTGAACGTTCCACCGTGGGGTATATTTATGAAGAGGTGATTCTGAAAGATTTGTTGGAGGCAGCCCGTTTGCTGGATCCTCTTCCGATTATGCGTAAGAATTTCCGGATCAATCAGCCTGCCATTCATATCCTGCTTTCCCGGGTTTATCTGTATATGGAGAATTATAAAGAGTGTATTGCCGAGGTGGAGAAAGCAGAAAAGCAAGGAATCGGGTTATTGAATATGGTAAATAATTTGGATGTTATCCTGACAGATAATGGTTATGCCCCGATTTCTTACAATAATCCCGAGGTTGAATGGTTTTTCGGGCCGAGTGCGGTTGCGAATCATTGGGAATATCAACCGGGGACAGCACCTGCTTTTCGGGTTCTATGGGATCAGGTGAATGACCAACGTTTTTTGGCTTATGCGCTCCAAGTTGTGGGTGATGACAATACGGTATACCTGAAAAAACCAATGAGTAGTTCAGAGTTAGGACAATCTATCCGTTCGGCAGAAGCGTTTTTGAACCGGATGGAAGCTTACGCTCTTTCCGGAGAGGAAGGGTTGGCGTTGACCGAATTGAATGCATTCCGGAAGACCCGCGTGATCGGTTACACGGATGTAAATCTGAGTGGTCAGGCACTTCTGGATGAGATCCGGTTGGAACGTCGAAAAGAACTTTGTTTTGAAGGTCATCGTTGGTTTGATTTACGTCGTCAAGGAATGCCGGAAATCAAACACACGTATAAGGCTGAAAAAGGAGGAGCGGTGTATGAATATGTACTGCAACAGGGGGATCCCATGTATACACTACCGTTTCCTAACAGTGTCGTATTGCAAAACAGGGCTCTTGTTCAGAATCCGTCACGGGAGATGGGAGCGAGACAAGGTGAGATTCAATAAACGTAAAATAGAAGATCATGAAAAAGATATTATTAGCTATAGCTTGCCTGTGGGCTGCATGCATTTCTTGTAGCGAAGACACGAAAATCGGTGCGCCGGACGAAATATTGCCGGATTACGTGCTACCACAGGGAGACGCTTCGAAGGAGGCAAACGATCGGATTCAGCAGATATTCGATACCTATACGTCTTACGTGCTTTATAATTACACGGAGAAAGATGCTTTTTGGACACAGACGGCAGCAGGTGGTGCAGCGCAAATCTATCGGGCTATCATGGGTGAACCCCGTCATGTGGATGCCATGCTTGATTATATTCAGGATATTTGGCTTCAGTTTTTTCCGGAAGAATTTTTGAAAAAAGGAGGAATGCCCTACCGGGTCTTTCTGGCTGATTCAATTTATTGGGATCGTGGTTGGGGTAAAACTCTTTATAATTATCGCATAAATGGTAATGCGCTCATTATTGGAGGGATGAATAAAGATCTGACCACTATGGATGCCGTAACTAAAAGGACGAGGAAAAACGAACTATTGGGGGCGATGTGGGATTATTATATTGCTCAGGGGTTGTTAAATGTGCCGGATGAGTTTTATGAAGATACGGATTACGAGAATGCACCTGCTCTCCCGTTAGATGGTGAGAATTTGGAGGCTTATCGAAAGAGAGGATTTTTACCGACATTTAATAGTTATTCCGGAGCGCAGGAAGAGTGGTATTGGGGGGATTACCCGTGGACTCAAGCGAAAGAAAACGATTTGAAATCTTTTATGTTGCATTTACGGAACCAAACGGATGAGGAAGTAGCTTGGTTCCTGAATAACCCGGAATACGAGTTGATCCAGAAAAAATGGAATATTTTAATTGATTACTACAAGAAAGAATTTGGTATTGATCTTCGGAAAATGGGTAATACGACTTTTTAATAAATCACTGTAAAGATAATTGTTTGTAGAGTATGAAAAAGAAATTTGTTTATGTTCTTTTTGCTTGCCTAGCCATGGTTAACATGGCTTTGGGCCAGCAAAAAGAGTCCCGCTTGACCTTAAATCCGGAAGTACCCGTGGCCGGTCAGAGTTTGGAATTGACATATAATCCGAAAGGAGGGCCATTAGAAGGTAGATCCGATTTGGTCGGGATTGTTTATATGTATAATTTTTATCACTGGGAGATGGGCGATGTGCAATTGAAGCAGGAAGGAGATATTTGGAAAGGAACTTTCGAGATGCCGGAAAATTGTGCTTTTATTGCTTTTAAATTCCAGTCCACGTTTACCTTGCAACCGGACTCAACGGATAATAATAACGATAACGGGTTTATGTTTATCCCCCAGAATAGTGCGGGTGATTATTTGCCGGGTAGATACCTTGCTTGGGGTGTATTCCGGATGCCTTCGCTAGGATCGGAAACCGGGAATTATTTTTCCGGGAACTACAAGGAGATTTCTAACGAGGCCGCGATGATGTGGACGGATCAGGAGACAAAACATTATCCTCAATATGGTCGCCACTTTTTCGGGACTATGAAATCAGTTTTGCGAAAAATGTATGGGGATAACAGCCGTCCCGGAATAGCGCACTTGTTGCAAGTTATGGAAAGCCAACCGGATTTGACCGAGAATGAATACGAGGAGATCAGTAGTACTTACCGAATTGATTTGAAAAATAAGGAGAAAGCGGATAGTATCGATCAGGTGATCCTCAAATTATTCCCGCACGGGGGCTTGGCTCGTTTTAACCGCTCTTTCGAGTTGAATACTTTGCCTGAAGAGGAATACTTTGCGGCTGCCGATCAGTTTCGAAAAGATTTCCCGATAGAGGAGTGGAGGAAAAATCCAAATCCTAGAGGATTCGTGTATAATAATTTTTATCGTGAGCTGGCCACGAGGTACTATAAATCGGGAAATTACAAGAAACTGGAAGAAATATTGCCCGAGATGGATATGGTAATGATCAATGATGTATTCCGAAAAGGTGTCGAGTTTGCTATTCGGAAAACTCCCACGCCACCGGAAACCTATGTCGAGATTTCAAAGAAATTCATCGATCAGATGATTGCTAAGGTGGGTGACGGTTCGTATGCGCAAACTGTAGCAGCCTCTCCTCGGCAAGCTGAAGGACTGGCCCGCTTGTGGTTGAATTACTATATCTGTGTTCATGCTCAAGTTGCCGAGAAATGCGGTCGTTACCAAGAGGCTGTGGACGTGATGAATTTGATTGATGAGGATCAACGGTATATCTCTTATCCGGCGGGAAATGAGGCATACATCGTGAGTCTGGAAAAGTTAGGAAACCATACTGAGGCTTTCGAAGCAATGAAAGGTGCGGCAAGTGCCGGACAGATGACCCCGGTAATTTATGACAAATTAAGAGAGCATTATGCTACCTTGAAGGAGAAACCTGCCACATTCGAGGCATGGATTGCATCTCTGAAACCGAGGCATGAGGTTGAAAAAATCAAGAATAAACTTCGTGCAGAAATTATAGATATACCTTTTGAGCCCTTTGTCATGGAATCACATCAGGGAGGGAAAGTGAAATCTGTTAGTTTCAAAAAAGATGAAATCGTGGTGATTGATTTTTGGGCTTTGTGGTGTGCGCCTTGTATTGCTGCTTTAGATGGGATGCAGATGGCCGTGGATCTTTATGCTAATGATCCGACCGTGAAGTTCTATTTCGTGATCACGCAAGATGAACCGAACCGTGAGAAAATAGATGCTCTTTGGAAGAAGAATGGTTTCCGGAACATGGAAGTTCTTTATGATGCGAATCCGAAAGGAAAGAATTCCCGGAATGTCGTGTATAAATCCATGTTTCCCGGAACATCGGGTATTCCTCAAAAAGCCATCCTTAAAAACGGGCATATCCGCTATCGTGCGGAAGGGTACGGTGGAAGTCCCAGCGGTTTGATGGATGAGATTTCTTATGTTATCGAGATTCTTAAAGAGGAGGGAAATCATGTTGAGAAATAATCTGATCGTCCTGTTGCTTGCAGCAGCAGGACTTTTTTCTTCTTGCGGGAGTGGGAACCACTATTCGCTTACCGGGAGTTTGCCGGCTCGTTATGATGGATGTCTGGTTAAGCTTACGCCTGCCACGTTCTTTTTCTCCGAGGAGAAACCCAGTCCAGTGGATAGCGTCAAAATCAAGGATGGTAAATTTCAGTTTGCCGGAACGGTGCAGGAACCGACCGTCTATATGCTGACAATTGATGGCGTGGATTATAAGATCCCGGATATGGCCTCAATCGCCGTGGTGATTGAACCCGGCGATATTACGATGGTATATGATACGCTGGGTATCATGGTGTCCGGAACCCCTGTAAATGAACGGTACATGACAACGATAGGAGAGGCCAAGCGGGAAACTGTGCGTCAACGCCAACTTTTATGGCAGGAACGAGATAGCGTGAAGCGTTTGCCGGGAAGTGTGGAAAATGAGATAGATAACTACTATAATCTGAAAAGTAGTGCTATCTTCAAGGAGAATGTCATTCCGGCATCAGAAAACTTTATTCGAGAATACGCGGGTACTGAAATCGGGGAGTTCTTCTTCTTTCATTGTTGCGGGAAAGATGTGTATAGCAAGGCTTTTGTAGATGAGGTTTATCCGACTATTCGGCCGGAAATACGGGAGCAATACGAGGCTTTAATCCGGGCTCGTCAGGAAAAACAGGATTATTTTGTGCATTCGCAGAAAGCCACGAACGTGGGAATGCCCTATCGGGAGATTGTGGCTCGAACAATAGATGGGAAAGAGATTCGTTTATCGGATTATGTCGGTAAGAAACAACTTATTTTACTGGATTTCTGGGCATCTTGGTGTATCCCTTGCATCCAGGAGGTTCCTCTGCTAAAGCGATTGCAGGAAAAGTATAAAGATCAAGGATTACAAATTGTGGGCGTGTCCGTTGATTCTGATCGGGAAAAATGGCAGGGAACTTTGGATAAGCATCAGCCGGCAGGCATCCAGATTTCCGAATTGAAAGGTTGGGAAAGTGTTTCCCGTGTTGATTACGGGGTACAGGCGATACCGTTTACGGTTTTAATCGATGCATCCGGTAAAATCCTTGCTCGCAACCCGCATGGTCCGCTTTTGGAAGAGATCATCGAGAAGTATTTTTCTAAAAAATAGAAATCATTTTTAAATGATTTAGGGTTATGCCCCGAAAAACTATCTTTGTTTGAAAAGTTTTTCGGGTTATAACCCTAAACATTTACCTTGTTAGGTAAAAATTGGCATTTCCTTGGGCCGGAATAACTTTTTCTGTACCACGTAGTATGCGACCAAAACGGCAGCACCCGTCACGATCCACGAGATGGGATAGATGACCATCAAAGCGTCGAAACTGGGCAATAAGGGACAGACAAGGTATATCCATAGTAATCGTAAGACACAGGTACCGAACACGGTGAGGATAGCCGGTAGCATGGAATAGCCAAGTCCCCGGAGTGCAGCTCCGGCAATTTCGTATGAGCAGGCAAGGCACTGTGTCAATAAGACGATATTCATGCGAAGTGCTGCATAGTGGAATACTTCCGGACTGGATGTGAAAAAGCTGATGGCGAAGTGTTTTTGCCAGACGAATAGCACGTTCAGCAAGCCGCAACAGGCAACACTTAATAACATCGTCAGACGGAAAATTCTTTTACAGCGATCAATTTGTCCAGCCCCGTAATTTTGGCTGATGAAAGTCACCGCGGCTTGGCTGAAAGCACTGACCACGAAATAACAGTAATACTCGTACGTGAGGGCGGCGGCAGAACCGGCAATAGCTGCGGAGCCGAATCGGTTGACGGCTGCTTGTATGAAAATGTTGGCAATCGAAAACACCATCCCCTGTATTCCTGCGGGGACTCCGATCTGAAGAACTTTTCGTAATTCGGGACGATTGATGCGGAGGTGCTTGAAGTCTAGCTTGAATGGTCCTTGTTCGTGTCGCAGGATGTATATGATCACGCCTGCGCTGAACATATTGGCAACGACCGTACCAATAGCAACGCCCGCAACACTCATCTTGAAGACAATGACCAGCAGTAAGTTTAGCACGGTATTGATGATCCCGGCAGCAACAAGACAATAAAGCGGGCGTTTCGTGTCTCCCATGCTACGGAGAATGCTTGCCCCGAAGTTGTATACCATGAAGAAGGGCATTCCGAGGAAGTAAATGCGAAGATACAGAACTGCCAGGTCTATGACATCATCGGGCGTGTCCATAGCTTCCAGTATCGGGCGGGCTATGAGTAAACCTACCACGAGTAGTAGGCACCCACTTGTCAGTGCGATCACGGAGACCGTGTGTATGGCATTTTTGATTCCCCGTTCATCTTTTTGTCCGATGTAATTGGCGATCACGACATTTGCCCCGACGGATATTCCCACGAACAGGTTAATCATCAAGCTGATCACCGAACTGTTGCTTCCCACAGCTGCCAGAGCCTGATCGCTAGCAAATCTTCCCACGACGGCCACATCTACCGAGTTGAATAACTGCTGCAGGATGCTACTTGCTGCTAATGGCAGAGAAAACAACAGAATCTTGTTCAATAAACTTCCATGCAGCATATCCATCCGGACCGCACCTTGTGATGATTTATTATGAGTACGCATATTTTGACATTTTCATGACGCGAAAGTACAGGAAACAACCTGATAATAGCATACACGGATTACTTTTTGTTTTATCAATTTTACTGATCGGGTAATAGAGAGGAATAAAAAAATCCGCCCCAAACGAGGCGGATTCTTTATATAGACTTACTATATTATTAGCAGTGTCCTTGAGCGCACATAGCCTCAGCAACTTTGATAAAGCCACCGATGTTAGCACCCTTAACATAGTTGATCTTGTTACCTTCTTTACCGAATTTAACGCAAGTATCGTGGATGTCTTTCATGATCTGAGACAATTTAGCGTCTACTTCTTCAGCAGTCCAGCTATATCTCATTGAGTTTTGGCTCATTTCAAGACCAGAAACGGCAACACCACCAGCGTTAGCTGCTTTACCCGGAGCGAAAGTAATGTGAGCGTTAGCATAGTTCACTGCTTCTGCAGTACAACCCATGTTAGACGTTTCAACGATCATTTGGCAACCGTTAGCAACCAATTTCTTAGCGTCGTCTTCGTTCAACTCGTTTTGGATAGCGCAAGGGAATGCGATGTCACATTTAACTTCCCAAGGTTTAGCTTTCGGGAAGAATTTAGCACCGAATTTCTCTGCGTAAGGAGCTACAACGTCGTTGTTGCTAGCACGCAATTCCAACATGTAGTCTACACCTTCTTGAGTAAGACCTTTCTCGTCATATACGTATCCGTCAGGACCAGAGATCGTAACAACTTTAGCTCCTAATTGAACTAATTTTTGAGCAGCACCCCAAGCTACGTTACCGAAACCAGAAAGAGCAACTACTTTACCAGCGATTTTCTCACCTTTTTCAGCCAACATGTGTTGTGCGAAATAAACGGTACCGTAACCAGTAGCTTCCGGACGTACTCTTGAACCACCGAATTCACGGTTCTTTCCAGTTAATACACCAACGAATTCGTTGCGGATTCTCTTGTATTGTCCGAACAAGAAACCGATTTCACGACCACCAACACCGATATCTCCAGCAGGTACGTCAGTATCAGCACCGATATATTTGCAAAGTTCAGTCATGAAGCTTTGGCAGAAACGCATGATTTCGTTATCTGATTTTCCTTTCGGGTTGAAGTCAGAACCTCCTTTACCACCACCCATCGGAAGAGTAGTCAATGAGTTTTTGAAAGTTTGTTCGAAACCTAAGAATTTCAAACCGCCAAGGGTTACTGACGGGTGGAAACGCAAACCTCCTTTGTACGGTCCAATAGCACTGTTGAATTGTACTCTATAACCACGGTTGATTTGTACTTCACCTTTATCGTCGATCCAGGGCACTCTGAACATGATTACTCTCTCAGGTTCTACCATTTTCTCAAGGATCTTGTTAGCCTTGTATTTCGGGTTTGCCTGATAGGTATCCCATACAGTTTCAATCACTTCTTGAACTGCCTGGTGGAATTCTGATTCACCTACGGTTCTAGCCTTTAAGGCATCCATGAATTCTTTAATCTCTGCTTTCATTTGAATATTGTTTAAGTAAAAACTTTAAAAAAACATTTTCATTTACTTGAATTATCAAAATTCGGTTCAAAGGTATGCTTTTGTTTATGATTCCAAAAATTTTTCGAGTTATTTTTTGGTAGGTGCAAACGTTATAATAGTTTAAAATTTCAATCACGATTCATGAAGTGCTATGAATCTGTAATAAAACCTGTTAAATGAGCGTGTAACAATTACCGGGGAGTTGCATCACGTGACCTTCCAGTTCGAGTTTTAAAAGAAGTACGGAGAGGTCATGCACGGGTATGCGTGTAAGCTGATGTAATTGATCGATATTTTGTTCTCCCCTTTTTAACAGAATCTCCAAGAGTAATACTTCATTATTTGTTATGGGGAATAAATCCAGGGACATCTGGTAGGGGCCGGTTGGGAGAGGTGGCCAGTTGAGAATCCGGAGCAGGTCCTTGATGTTTTCTACCAAGGCGGCAATATTTTGTTTGATCAACAGGTTACACCCGGCGAAGGTCGGGTCTTCCGGTCTTCCAGGAATCGCCATCACCTCCCGGTTGTATGACAGGGCTTGTCGGGCGGTAGACATGGCCCCTCCTTTTATGGGAGATTCGGCGACAAGAATCGCCTCGCTCATGCCTGCCACGATACGATTGCGTTGAAGGAAATTTGTCGGTAAAATCTGTGCGCAAGTCGGAAATTCTGAAATTAAAGCTCCTCCTTGTTCCAGAATTTTTTCGGCCATATTTTTGTGTGAGGCGGGATAAACCATGTGTAGGCCGTGCCCGAGAACGGCCTGTGCTTTTAAACCGTAATGTATGCACGCCGTGTGGGCGGTAATGTCGATCCCGTAAGCCAATCCACTGATGATATTCGGGTGGTAACCTGTTTCGGCCAGTTCATGGAGCAACGTGTCTACTCGTTTCTTGCCCATTTCGGTTGCTTTGCGGGTTCCCACAATGGCAATATTCTTCGAGTCGGAGTCATCCAGAATCCCCTTATAAAATAGTACGAGTGGGGCATCCGCGCAATGCTTCAAAAGGCGGGGATAATTCGAATCTTCGATCCCGCATACCCGGATATGATGTTTTTCCATGACGTCCAACTCCTGCTTTGCCATCTGTAACCAGCGGGAGCGTTCGGGTTGGATGTTTGTCAGGTTATTTTCCCGGAAAAGAGTCTCTATATTCTGATCTGTTTCTTCGAAAAAGCCGGAAATTCCGCCACATTGTTGGAACAAGGAGGCAAAAAGAGCATTGTTAAGCCGGGGTGCCATGGTGATGGCAACCCTTGTCAGGACCGAGTTTTCATGATTCATACGCCGATATTTAAATGTGATTTGTGACAAAAATACGCCTTTATAGTTTAAAAAGCGAATGAAATGGAGAAAATGAGTTCATAAGGTTTGTAAAGTTTATAAGGTTTATAAAGTGTCGGGAGTCCTCCGGATAAAATCTATCGGCAACTCAAGCTGCCGTGGACAAAGGTCTCGCAGGAGTCCAAGAACTTTATAGACCTTACGAACCTTATAAACTTCTTCTCTTTTGGGCATCTGATTAAAATAGTTTAATTTTGTACGGAAATACAGGATGAATGGAAAGTATCATTTTTACCACGGATGCCAGCATTGTCCTTGCCGAATTGCTGGGCGGAATCAGGCACGAGAATTTATTTATCGTGGCGGATAAACACACGGTCGGTTTTTGTGATCGCTTGTTTGAGAAGGTGGATTGGATTCCCTCTCACGTGGCGGTTCTGGATTGCGGGGAAGAGTATAAGTCGATTGAAAGCGTCAGCCGGATTTGGATGATGTTGAGTAAACGGGGGGCGCGTCGATCTTCCATTCTCGTGTGCGTGGGAGGTGGTGTCGTGACGGATTTAGGAGGATTCGCGGCTTCCACGTTCAAGCGGGGGATGCGTTGCATCAATGTTCCCACGACACTGTTGGCGCAGGTTGATGCATCTTTGGGCGGTAAAACTGGGTTTAATTTCAACGGTTTGAAAAACGAGATCGGCACGTTCTCTATCCCGGAAAAAGTGATTATCGATGTCCATTTTTTAAGTCATTTACCCGTGCGGGAACGAATGTCCGGTTTCGCGGAGATGATCAAGCATGGTTTATTATCAGACCGGGAGTATTTGACCCGGTTGTTGAGCTTGGAATATCAAGAAACGAGTCCGGAAGATTTTCTGGAGCTGATTCGGCGTTCCGTGACGATAAAAGATGAAATCGTTTCCCAGGACCCCAGGGAACAGGGACTGCGTAAAGTGTTGAATTTCGGGCACACGATCGGGCATGCCATTGAAAGTTTGTCTATCATGCGGGGAATGGCTCTCTTGCACGGGGAGGCGGTGGCATTGGGATTGGTGGCCGAATTGTACCTGTCCGTCAAAGAAAAAGGTTTTCCGGAAGAAATTTACCTGGAAGTCCGGAATTTTGTCAAACGATATTATCCGAACTATCCTCTGATGGAGCATGTTGATACCTTGTATGGATTGATGTTGCATGATAAGAAAAACGAACGGCGGGGAGTGAATTTCACGTTACTCCCGGGTATCGGGGAATTTTCATTGGATAATTATTGTTCGAAAGATTTAGTGGTTGAGGCATTGAGCCAAGTGTAAATAACGAGTAGAATTATGGATCGAGTTATCGCGTGGGACAAGACGAAGATTGAAGGTGTGGCTGTTTTACCGGCTTCAAAGAGTATCTCGAACAGGGCGCTCGTGTTATGTGCCTTGGCAGGATGCCCGGTGCCGGAGAACTTGTCCGATAGCGATGATACACGGGTGTTGCGGGAGGCCCTGTCCACTTCCGACAGGTTGGTCAACGTGGGACATGCCGGAACTGCCATGCGTTTCTTGACAGCTTATTTTGCCTTGAAAGGCGGGGTCCGGGAATTAACCGGTTCGGAACGTATGAAACAGCGTCCCGTGCAGGTATTGGTGGATGCTTTGCGGGAATTAGGTGCGAGTATCGCCTACATGGGAGATGAGGGTTTTCCGCCTTTATGGATTACTTCCGCACCTTTACAAGGAGGGCGTTCCCTGTTGTTAGACGCGTCCGTGAGTAGTCAATACGTGTCGGCCTTGATGATGATTACCCCTTTGCTGCCGGGAGGCTTGACGCTCGATTTGGAAGAAAGAATCGTTTCTGCCGCTTACATACGGATGACGGCCGGCATGATGCGCTTGTTCGGGGTAGACGTGCGTTTTGAAGGGAAAAAGATTATTATTCCCGAGAAGGGGTACATCCCGGTAAACCTGCGTGTGGAATCCGACTGGACGGCAGCATCTTATTTCTACGAGATGCTTTCTATTGTCGGGCAGGGGGAAATCTTTATTTCGGACTTGAAAAAAGACAGTTTGCAAGGGGATGCGTTGCAATATAGATTGTGGGAACAATTAGGGGTGCAAACAGAATGGCGGGAATCGGGTGTTCTCTTGCGGGTTGCCGGTGAAAACACGGGTTTATTCGAGGCGGATTTCACGGAAATGCCCGATCTGGCTCTTACTTTTATCGTGACTTGTTGTTTAAAAGATATTCCGTTTCATATTCGCGGCTTGGAAACTTTGTATGTTAAAGAGTGTGACCGGGTGGCCGCCTCGATTCGAGAGTTACATAAATTGGGGTATGATCTGGAAGTCCCCGTGCATGGCGAGTTGTCATGGAATCGGGAACGGAATACGTTGATTTCATTGGAAATAGATACTTATCAAGATCACCGTATGGCAATGGCGTTTGCTCCTGTCGGGTTGAAGTTACCCGGTTTGGTCATCCGCAATGCCGGGGTGGTGACGAAGTCTTTCCCTACATTTTGGGAACAGCTGGATAAATTATTGATTTAATCATCCGATTAATCACGAAATCATTTAATCGGCAATCACAGAATCTATTTATTTATGGAATCATTATTACAATCTTCTTATTTCGCGTTGTTTTTAATTGTTGCTCTAGGTTTTATACTGGGACGAATTAATTTTAAAGGAATATCGCTGGACGTGTCAGCGGTCATTTTTATCGCCTTGCTTTTCGGTCATTTCGGGGTAATTATCCCGAAAGAACTGGGAAATTTCGGGCTGGTACTATTTATTTTCACGATCGGAATGCAGGCCGGACCGGGATTTTTTACCTCGTTTAAAGCGAAAGGGAAAGTGCTGGCAATTATCACGTTATTGATCGTGGCCACGGCAGCACTGACCGGAATCGCCTCTAAATATTTGTTTGACATTGATACGCCGAGTGTCGTGGGATTGATCGCGGGAGCGTTGACGAGTACACCGGGTTTGGCTGCCGCTATTGATGCCACGGGTTCCTCGTCCTCTTCCATTGCTTACGGGATTGCCTATCCTTTTGGGGTGATCGGGGTGATTCTGTTCGTGAAACTTTTACCTAAAATATTACGCGTGGACATCCGTGCGGAAGAGAAACGACTGGAAGCCTTGCAGCAACAACAATACCCGGAGATCAAAACGGCTGTTTTCCGGGTGAGTAATCCAAACGCTTTTGACAAGAGCTTGGCGGATCTGCAAATCCGGACCATGACCGGGGCCGTGATTTCCCGTTTGGTTCACGATAACCTGACCGAGATCCCGACTCCTCTATCCGTGTTGCGGGAGGGAGATTTGATCAAGGCGGTAGGCTCCCCGAATGCGTTGCGGCAGTTAGAAATCCTGGTCGGGGAAAAGATGAATCAGGATTTGCCATTGGGGGATAGCATTGATATGCAGTACGTGCTGTTGACGAATAAAGAGGTGGCCGGGAAGAGCTTGGGTAGTTTGAGCCTGCATCAGAATTATCACTGCACGGTGACCCGCGTGCGTCGTTCCGGTATTGATGTGGCTCCGAGTCCCGATTTGGTTCTGCGTTTTGGTGATAAGTTGACGGTAATAGCCCGGAAGGAGAGCATGAAGGACGTGTTGAATCTTTTGGGGAATGACAAGAAACGTTTGTCGGACACCGATTTTTTCCCGATAGCAATGGGTATCGTGTTGGGCGTGCTTTTCGGAAAAGTGAATATCTCTTTTTCCGATAGTTTCACCTTTTCTCCGGGATTGACGGGAGGAATTCTGATCGTGGCCTTGGTTTTGGGTTATCTTGGTAAGACTGGACCTATCGTGTGGTCTATGTCCGGCCCGGCCAATCAATTGCTACGTCAATTAGGATTGTTACTATTTTTGGCGGAAGTCGGGACCTCGGCAGGCGTAAATCTGGTACAAACTTTCATGGATAGCGGGTTAACCCTGTTCGGGGTGGGTTTTGCTATTACCTTATTGCCGATGATCGTGGCATTGTTGGTGGGGTACTATGGTTTCCGGATCAATATTTTGGATCTGATGGGAACGATCACGGGAGGAATGACGAGTACACCGGGATTGGCAGCCGCTGACTCCATGACTGATAGTAACATCCCGAGCGTGGCCTATGCAACGGTTTATCCGATAGCGATGGTGTTTCTAATTATCTGTATTCAACTATTAAGTATGTTAATTTGAACATAAATTACGAGGAATACTTTTTATAAGTGGAAAATAAAAAATATTTTTGTCCCACTATGGTTCAAAATAAGTGCAAAATTGGATGAATCAATATTAATAGAGAGATTACGACGGAATGATCGAAAAGCCTATTCAGATTTGTTTGACGGGTATTTCGATAAGTTGTTTACGTTTGCCCTGAATATGGTTTTTCGGGAAGACGTGGCCAATGATATTGTGCAGGAGGTCTTTATCGCGATCTATGAAAAATCGGTTCTGAAAAATTACCAAGGTTCCCTGAAAGCCTATCTTTACACGAGCGTGCGTAATCGTTGCTACAATTACCTGCGGGACGCGAAAGTCGAGGATCGTAACATGGCGTTATACGCCGAGGCGGCAGTCTATTCGGACAACGTGGACATGATCGATCGGGAGGAGATTCTGGAGAAAATCCGGGAGGTGCTGGACGAGTTACCGGAAAAATGTCGGGAAGTGTGCCTTCTTCGTTTCGTGCATGGGTACAAGTACAGCGAGATTTCCGAACAGTTGGGGATGAATGAGAATACCGTGAAGGTACAGTTGCATCGTGGGTTGGAAAAGTTGAAACGTTGTTTCTCGGATTATGATTTCGTGCTAGTGCTTTTCATGTTGACGGTTTGTTTTGAAAATGTATAGGCTGTTTCAAATTGGCTCCATTCGCGTGTCGTGATGTGCGTGACCCGGGTAAGCTGTTTTTGTCCTTGAAAAACGAGATCTCGGGGGAAGCTTCTGCCGGGTATGGTTATCATGTCACAATTAAATTGTTATTATAGACCAAGCCGAATGTTAATATATCCTATCGTAATACAAATATTTGTTATTATTATAGGAGCGGGATAGGGGAGGAATGGGAGCGGAATGGGAGCGGCTCGCAATATGATAACTGTATTATCACATTTTGAATACATTATTTTACATTAATTTGCACTAAATATTTATTGAACATCCCTAAATCCGCAAATAAAGCATTCCTTATGAGAAAGTACGAGTATCAACCGGAAAAAATAATTGCCGGATTTTCTTCCGACAATTACTTTTACTTATCAATAATCATTCATTTTGCAAGCAAGGCATCCAAATGTTCGGTAATTTCCGGATCAGAAGGCCTCGGGGCAAAAGATTCAACAATATTAAATTCCTTGTCAATCAAGATAAAACGAGGAATATACTTGATTTGCCAATTCACTCTCAATCCTTCGTTATCGACAGAATTAAACTGAGGCACTACCGATTCCTTTTGTTTCAAGTAACTCAACCAAGTCTTTCTGGAATTATCTGTTGACAATTGAATAAAGACAATATCTTTATCTTTATATTTTTCACTTAACACGGCAAATGCCGGGGATTCCTGAATACAAGGACCGCACCACGTCGCCCAACAATCCAAATAAATATTTTTGCCTTTAAAACTACTTAACAAGACTTCATTCCCATCAACATCTGTCATGATAATCTCGTGGGCCGGTTGTCCCGTCATCAGACTTTTCACATTACGGATCTTCTCCCGTAATTCGGAAACAATTCCCACGTGCTGAAAAGATTTTGTCTTTTCCTCCATGCTCAGAATCACCTCCGGATCTGTTGATGAATCCAATTTCGCCAAAACTTGTAAAGCTTCCTTGATTTCCCGCATTTCCGGGGTAATCTCCACCCCTTGCATAAATTCCGCTTGATCCAAGTTATACACAATCACATCCCTGACATCTATAATATCCAGATACTTGTTTTTCGTAATCTCTCGCATCAGTTGATTTACATCCGGGATAACAGAAGTAATAAAACGCCCGTACCATTGCCTTTGTTCCTCCCGTGACGCTCCTGCATTTTCTTTATTATACAGAGCATAAGTCAAATAACTATTCAACAAATTCGCCTTCACCCGAATACGTTCATTCTCCTTAAAAAGCTCCGTTATCCCCTTTAGAGTATCCAGTTGAGCCAATTTAGAAGCCGCAAGCGCATCCACCACCTCTTTCGTTTTCTCAAAATTCTCCCTTACATTCCGTCCGGACAAAAGAAAAGAGCCCCCCTTGGGATAAAGCCGATCTTTCAAAAACAACTGCGCCTCGCTCCCTTTTCCCTTAAAAGTCGCTTGACGGGTATCCGGTGTCAAGTAAACTTCCAAATCATCACCGGGTGAAAGGTAAAGAATGTTACGACTGATATTGAAATACATCGGTTGCTCCAACACAAAAGTCGTATCAAAATAACCGGAAGCATCCGTTTTGATTATCCTATTCAAACTCGTACCAAAATCTCCCGTCACTCCCGTGTACTCCATAATCACTTCTTGTGTACCCATGTCCGCCATCTGTCCTTTCAAATGAATCGTGTTCACTTTCGGAGAATGGCAACCCATAATCGTTGTCACAAATAAAATAACTAATGCTATAATTTTCATATTCACTATTTAATAAATGGTTCACCTTGTATTTTTACAATATTTGATACCAACGTACTCAAATCCCCATGTCCCAGTTCATATTCAACCTCCATATAATTCCCGTCTCCCTCGTCAATCCGGGTTACATACCCGTCAGAATTCAACACATAGTCCACTTCCCGGACAACCCCATGATCCTCCGTCTTGACTTTCAACCGATCACTCCCTGAATAAATGAAAGTTTTGGTAAAGACAACCTGTCCATCCATTGTTGTTTCTTTGATCCCAATCAATTGATTTCCATCATAACTATATTCCACGTGAGAACGAGGCTCCCAATTTGAGATATACGTGGCGTATTCGCCGCCCGTAAGCCGATCGCCATTATAAGTATATACCATACGCATTAACGGATCATCCGTCTTCGAATCACCGATACGACGCCATTTCATAATCTTACGGTCCATCCTTAAAGTATCATCATACTCGAACAAATAACTCTCCGAATACTTGAGAACGTATTGTAAATCCTCTTTTGCATAATGATAAATGACCTCCTGATTCGTCTTTCTTTGTATCTGGAAAATAACCTGATATTTCATCGGAATAGTACTTCCCGGCTCCAATTGATCAATCTCTTCCTGACTGATAGACGGAACCAACATAAGAACTTGAGAACTATTCAACCTCCCAATTGTATCTTGATTACGATCTGTAATAAATCCTAAATCCAGACTATTATCAATATAGTTCAGACTAATTTTAAAATCTCCCCACAAAGCATTATGCCCCTTGATCTCTTTGGCCCGGTATTTATTCAATTGCACCAAAGGTTCCACATCGTCATTATCGTGGCAAGACATTATAGTCATACTTAATAACGACAATAATACGATATTCATTAATATTTTCATATTCATCAATTTAACGCGTGTGATAACAAGTTGTTTTCAATATACGTCCGAAAGGACCATATTCCCGATGATAGGTCTTATCTTGAATCAAGTCACCAGTTCCCAAAGATAAGATTGGAACAGCAATTACCTTTCCCTCCCGGGTCGTTTCGTTATAAGTCATAACCAACATCATGTGATTACTAGCTCCCAGATCCGTCAATTCGCCCGGTTTATCGGTATTCGGAATTTCCAGTTTTCCCTCACAATACTCAACCACTTGAATTCCCGTAATCTTTTCTCCCGGATTTGCCTCATATTTAGGTAATGCCTGGGGATGTGACGCCGTTAGCAAAACAGCATATACTTTGTCATCCGTTGCATAATACATGACTTCTTCCATAGCCTGTGACTGAAACTTGTGGGCTTTCTCTATATCCGGACATCCATCCAGAATATAATATCCCGTAATCACATCTGGACGGTTCTTATCATCTGCATTCATATTAAATGTCCATATTTCATGCAAACCGGTATCGCTATCTTTCAATACGGCATACATTGTAACATTCGGACCATAACCTATATATATGCACTCTTTATTTCCCAACTGATTCGGGTCCTGTTTGCCATCTGCAGAAGTATTTCGGAATATATGCAAATTATCTTCCGAACGGAAATGCGGGAAGGCAAGAAAACGACGGTGTTTCTGATCATACGCAATCCCGAAAAGATCTCCTTCTCCCGGATACGGATTGTAAGGTCTGTACAAATAATGCGTGACATAATAATCGTCTGTCAAATCTTCTAATAACATTCCCACCCCGTAAGTTGTCGCCTCCTCGTATTGAGTTCTCTTATGGATATGCCCGTTTACAGCAATCACATCGTAAGGACCACGGGCACAATTATTCAAGCCTCCCACAACAAATTCCCCGTCAAAAGCTTTAATAAACATATCGTTATTTCTCCGAATCACGGTAAAATTATCCAGCGGGGAAAGGTCCTCGACAGAATGTTCCGTTGCAATACTTGTTTCAAGATACCCGGCAACAACAGATTTCATATCCGTGACAAGCTCGCCAATCTTCGCTCCGTTATTGATACTATAAATATTCTCAAAAATACGATCATCTTCATGTTTACTATAATTCCGGTTAAAGTTCTTCCCGATAATCAAATGCAGATCGGAAGTTTGTTCATCTTTGGTATCAGCCACTAACAAACCGGCCTCGTATTGTCCTGTAACATACAGGTAATAACGCTTGGTTACCGTCAATTCATTCTCCGTATCCGTAACCGTGTACAATAAAGAATAAGCCTCCCGATTCATCGGTACGTTGATCACCGTGTCCAATATCATCGTATTTCCCAACGTTTCATGTTGCCCGTGTCCCTGAAGTTTCCATTCGAACGATAATGCGGCATCATCCATTCCCTCTTTATAAGCTAATGTCTTTATTTTCAAACGTCCTCCCTGGCTCACGTATAGTTCCATAGACGTCGAGAAATCATTAATCTGGATCGGTTTCAAAAACTCGACATTCTTGGATGATTCGTCATCAAAGCAAGAGCCAAGCAAGAAACAAATCATCACCAGTCCTAAAAATATTTTTGTTTTCATCTGTTCATCTTTTATTAAACAATTCCATTAAACACGCCACCCATTACCACGGGGCAGGAACAACGATCTCTTTACCAGCGTAATCCCCATCATCATGTTTCATCGGCCCAGTTGTCGAGTGTTTATTATATTCGGCTAATTCCAAACGAATCATCTGCTGAATATTTGACATCTCGTAATACGACATATCGTACTTATCCGGATCCGGGTTAGGTATCGGAGAAAATAAATCCCAATAAGGCAAAGAAGTACGTCCTAATTTCTCCATGATAAACTTCCACCAGCCTGTCGAATAAGGTCCGAAAAAGTATTCTAACTGAGACCAGTTATAAGGTTTAATAATCTGAGCGGTAAACGTGAAATTACATGCCGGATAAACCAAATCCAATTCTTTAAAATCTTCGTTCTCCACGATCTGTACCCGAAGTCGCACAACCTTATGTTCCAACTCCTGCACACTATTCACAACCACCGGAACAAATCCTGATTCCGATCCGGCACTTATAGTTCCCTCCAGTAATTCATACATATCTCCCGTTGCAGTCGTTGAATCTGCAACAACTACCACCTTCACTTTTCGATCGTAATCTTCCAAATCTCCGGTAAGCAAAATAGGCAATAGTACCGTATCGACATCTTTCCAAGGATTTTCAGCGAAGGTATAAGAAAACTCCTTCCCGTTAAAATAAACACCCGGACGTCCACGGTATCCCATCGGTTCATCTTTCTCGCATCCACCGAGAAAAACAGAAAGGAATATAACCAGACTATATAATATACTCTTTTTCATCATTCATCATTTTTAATAAGTTTCTCGACCTCCAAACTCAACCTCCGTCTTCGGTAACGGCATCACGTACGTGTTGTCGTTCATAACAACCGTAGATCCTTGAATATTGGTCACTCCTCTTCTCTTGTAATAGAAAAACATTTGCCCTTCCAACAACATCTCTTTACGCCACTCTTTCAATATTTCCTGCTGAACTACACTCTGAGACAAATCATTTCCTAATTTGCGTTGAATTCCTCTTTTCTCCCGCACGATATTCAAATAATTAATTGCTTTCTGCCGATCGGTAACACTTCCCGTCTCGTTCAAGCACTCTGCTGCCATATAATAAACCTCCGCTTTCCGGATCAAAGGAAGACGATTGGCATAAGTAGATTTATCCACCTGTTTCAACTTCAGAAAAGCATATTGAGTACCCAATTTATCATACAACCACAAATAGCGATAATCACCTGCACCCGTGTTATCTCCCAGTTCAAACAAATCTTTACCCGTCTGTGCCGCATGAAACAGGAATTGGGGATTCGTTCTCGTAATATCCACTTTAGCCTCGAAACTCAACTCCGTGATCTTCGAGAATTGGTACACGTTCAATCCGAAAAGATATTCGGAAGAAAACGTAAAATCACGCAACTGCAAATCATTCGTTTCCAATCTATTCTTATCTACCCACGGGAATTGCTGCTCCATTGCAATCAACTCTTCGGCATATTTCAACGCCATATCCTTATTCCCCTGCCACATGGCCACCCGGGCCCGTGTTGCCAATAAAGCATAATAGTTAAACGTCAACCGGGAAGTTGCCACCTCACGAGGCAAAAACTTATCAGCCTCAGCCAAATCAGCCTCGATATAGGCTAAAACATCTTTTACTGTAGATTGTTTTGTTATCTCTTTATTATAATCCGTCACGTAAGGAATAGACAAACGACTTAATATCTCCGGACGTTCCTTTAAATCACCCCAACCGAACAGACGCAACAAATCAAAATGCAGAAAAGCACGTAACCCCAAACATTCTCCCTTAATCCGAGCATATACAGGTGGGGTTACACAGGAACTCGTTTCTAAGTTTTTCAAAATATTATTCACATTGGCAATTGCATTATAAGCTGCACTCCAAATACCATCAATCCGTGTCAACACGGCATCCATATCGTAACGATACTGGGTACAATCGAAATAATTGTTTGTCAGCGGATCAATCTCGTATTGTTGAGCCACCGCCTCTATAAAACCGTAGCTCATCTCTTTTCCATATAAACGGGTATCCGTCATCAGGATATACACACCCGTTATAGCGTCTTCAAAACCTTGTTCCGTCTCGAACAACACGTCACCCTTTATTTCAGATTTGGGTTCCACGTCCAACCAATTAGAGCAAGATATGGTTCCGAATGATAATAAGCTCATCCAAATTATCAAACAGTATGTATTTATTCTAGCGCTCATATTTTTATATTTTATTCATTCAATCTATAACAGGACCTAAAAAGTCATCTGCAACGAAAAATTATAATTTCTTGCAAAAGGATAAGACAATCCCCGTTCTGTCTTAATCGTGGATAACTTAGCCACATCGTTCATATAGAACGCCACACTCAAACGCTCCATACCCATTTTCTTCACGAAAGCATGACGGAAGAAATCATACGAGAAATTGATAGAAGATATATTCAACTCATTCTTCTTTTGAACAAAACGAGAGGTTGCATAAGTCTTCTCGTCCACCTTATAGGCCTGTTTCTCCGGGTCCCACACCTGTTTCAACGACCGGAAACGTACCTTATCCCCCGGTTTCTGCCATCTTCCCTCCAATACCCGTTTATCCACGGCATAGCTCATATTTACATTCTCTACCCGATCCACCAAAGTCTCGTTATACATTTTAGCTCCCAATTCGTACATGCACATCACGTTCAATCCAAATCCTTTGTATCCGAGATTTATCCCGAAACTCCCGCGCAATTTAGGCAAGTTATCTCCACACACGACCATATCTTCCGCCCGGTATTCATACGTGGATACTCCATCTTTTGTCAAATAAATCTCACGCCCGGTTGCCGGATCTATCCCTAACGAGCGAACAGCCCAAATAGCGTTCATGGAAACTCCGTCGTAATATTTGGTGACCAATTTACTATCACTTTCCGCCATCTCATCCATCTTCTCGTTATAGGCCTTCATGGAATCGGAAATCTTGACAACCCGATTCTTATTGTGTGCCGCACGTAAGGAAAGCGTTAAGAATGTCCTGTCTTGAGGATGCGACAACACCATATAGCTCATACTTAGCTCAATACCCGTGTTCCTCACTTTCCCCACATTCTCTTGTACCGTTGTGAATCCGGTAGATGGGGGTAAGGTGAAGGCGACCAACAAGTTTTCCGTCGTACTCTGGTAATAATCAAACACGAGATTGAAATTATTTTTTACTGACATATCCATACCCACGTTGTAATCCATCTTCTTCTGCCACTTCAAATCCTTATTCTCCATACCCATCAAATAGGCTCCCAACTTATTCTCATAGTTTTTCTCGCTATAATTATAAGTAGCCAAAGACTGATAGGCATTATTTCCTTGTGATCCCGTACTTCCGACAGATGCTCTCAGTTTCAACCGTGAAAACCATTCCTTACTTCTCAACCATTTTTCATTGTGCATATTCCATCCGGCACCTAAACTCCAGAAGTTACCCCAACGTTGATTTGCTCCAAACTGGCTGGACGCATTTGTTCTGAACGTGGCATCAAAAAGTAACCGATCATCGTATGAATAGTTGAACACGGCATTCACACCAATATTACGAGTTGTCGATTCCGCACCCTGTGGTTTTGTATCCTCTGCATACTGACGGGCAAAAAAGATACTGTTCATCCGGTCACTGGGAAATCCCTCTGCCTTGTAAATATTCTCTTCGTAAGTCGTTTCATCCAAACTGTAACTCAAAAAACCGAACAAATAATGCAGTTCTTTCACTTGACGGGAAAAATTCAAACTGAAATCGTAGTTCATCGTTTGACTCTCTCCCTCGTTAATCTGGTAAGAACCTTTCTTCTGTAATTCTTGCTCTGTATTAAATTTCAAATGATTAGCGGGATAAAACTGATCCGACCGACTGAATTTACGATTAAAACCGATCCTCACTTTCGCCTTAAACCCTTGTAAAATATCATATTCTCCCTCGAAATTATCGGTAACCTCCGTATATTTATCTTTCAGACTCGTATTCAACGTGGCGTTATAAAGCGGATTCCCGTAAAAGGCCTCTTCATCTCCGGCATTTTTTGCAATCTGACCATATTCATCCACCGGACTCCAATAAGGATTCAGTTTAGAATATTCTGCAAACGAACCATAAGGAGAGTCATTACTCTTGTTCATGTTCACAGACAACTCATTCCTAAACTTAAATTTGTTATTCCGATAAGAGGCAAACACAGAACCGGCCACATTCGTCCGATCGGAGCCTTTCATAACACCCACGACATCATTGTACGAGACGTTCGCCACGAGCTGAATGTTCTTATCTCCCAATTCGATCATCAACGAATGTTTATGACCGACACCATTTCTCAATGGTTTGGCTAACCAATCCGTATCTACCCCGGCTTTCACTTTCGAAAGACGTTCCATGTATAATTTTTCCAACCGGAGAATATCGTCCACGTTCTCCCGGCTCGAAGGAGTGTACATCCCGTAAATTCTCTCCGCTTCTAACTTTTCCTCTGCATTACACAAATTATAAGAAGACAAATCCGGAGCCTGAACATCCACGCTTCCGGAATAACTTACCCGGAGATTCTTGGAAACATTCCTTTTCGTCTCGATAACCACAACCCCGTTGGCTGCCTTCGAACCATATATCGCTTTTGCCGCAGCATCTTTCAATATTGTCACCGACTCAACACGATTAATATCCAAATCGAAGATTTTCACCGCACTCGCCTCAAAACCATCCAATATAAAAAGAGGAATATTCGGATTGTTCTCGTAATTACCCCGCAAATCCAAATCACTATTGTCACCCATCGTGATCACGGAAGTTCCCCGCAATTGCATATCCGGAATCCGGTTAGGATCTGAACCAAATTCAAGGCTCTCGAAAATCATCAACCCGGGTTCCATGCTTTTCAAACTCTGGAATACATTCTGATTCCCCACCTTCAACAATTCATCCCCCTTAATCGTCGTTGCCGATCCCGTGAAACTACTGGCCTTACGGGTAAACATTCCTGTCACCACGACCTCTTCCACCTCCGTCACATCATCTTCCAACACGATATTAATCACGTTATTTCCCATGTACTTCACCTCCCGGGATTTCATTCCCACGAAAGTAAAAATCAACACGGGCTCCTGCACATCCGGAATCGTGATGCTATAACGTCCGTTCTGGTCGGTAACCACACCCATTGTCGTGTGTTTTAATAAAATCGTTACCCCCGGCAACGGCAGACTATCCTTATCTACAACCCGTCCCGTAATCGTGACCTTTTTCACTTCCTGCACCGGAGCATCTGCCCGCTTGATCACGATAACATCTTGTTGCACGACATACGTCAAACCCGTTCCTTTCAAGCAAATATCCAACGCCTCATAGACATCCTTGTCCTTCACCTCCACGCTCACTTTCCCCGCCTTCAACAAATCATTCGCGTTGTAAGCGAATACAAACCCGGATCGTTTTTCAAGTTCCCAGATGACATCTTTCATCAAAGCATCTTTCATCGAAAAGCTAATCTTAGGTCCCGGCAATAAAACATTATTGCTCGCATGTCCCCATTGGGGAAGAAATAGAGCCACTTGTATTACAAGCAACACATACCTCATTTTTATTCCCCATTTATAGGGGAATCCATGATTTTTTTTCATAACTTTGAGTGTTTATTTATTTAACTTTATAGTACTTTTACCACAAAGTACTTATTCAAGCGGGAGATGTACCACCATCTTCCGTTTTATTTTCTCTTTCTAATCCATATTTTTCTACCGTGAATACTCGTTTCAATAGTACCCGTCGCCTCGAATACTTTCAATAAAGGTTCTATCGTTGCATGGCGACTAAAATTACACCCGAAAGGATAATCCTTCACCTCCTCGTCCTCGTACACCACGTCAACATCATACCAACGGGATATAATTTTCATCACCTCTTTCAAAGGTTTCTCCTTAAAACGTAAACGCCCTTCTTTCCAAGCCATCGCATAGGACACATCCACCTCGCTCACCAGCATGGAATGATCTCCCCGGTTGAGAGCCGACTGTTCCCCGGGATGAAGAACCACGCTTTCCCCGCTGACTTCCGAAGAAATCTTCACGGAACCCCGAACCAACGTCGTGCGTATAACAGAATCCTCCGCGTAAGCGGAAACATTAAACTCCGTTCCCAAAACTTTTATCGCCATCTGGGAAGTCTTCACGATAAAAGGAGCATCCTCATTATGAACAACCTGAAAATAGGCCTCCCCTTCCAACTCTACCACCCGTTCCCCCTTCCCGAACTTTGTCGGGAAACGCAATTTTGAATCTGCATTCATGTAGACCTCCGTCCCGTCAGACAAAGTCAAAGAAAACTCTCCCCCGCGAGGAATAACCAGCTCATGGTATACCGACTTCTCTTGCTTATCATCAACACCACTCTCGTAACTGATATGTTCTTTCAGAACGTTAATCTTGGTTCCATCCGATTCTTTCAGTGTCTTTTCTTGCTGCTGTTCCAACACCACGGGTAAACCGTCTGCCAATATAAGAATTGCCTTACTCGTTCCAGAAGTAATTGTTTGCACCATTTCCACCTTATCTTTACGGGAATAATACACTTGGTGTAATAAAACGGCAATAGCCAGAGGTAAGACAAACATCGCCACGTAACGCATCCAATAGATCCGACGGCGACGTCCCCCCAGCCGAGATTCACGTTTAAGTTCCAAAGCTTTCCACCCCTTCTCCACGTTAATGGAACGAGTTGCTTTCCCTTTTTCAATCTGATAAGACTCCGATGTTACCCGTTCAAACCACGTGCGGTTCTTTTCTGACGAAGAAAGCCAATCGGACAGATACTTTTGTTCTTCATCCGTCAAATTGTTGGCAAGATACTTCCCCACCAAAATCGCAACATCAAACTTCGCTTTATCCATACTACTTGTATTGAATATTTATCAATTCTTTCAATCTTACAACACAAGAAATGGTAGATCGGGTATGTTGCATTCAATTATTTAACATTTATTAATCAAAGAAACAGATATAAGAAAAATATATCCAACAGGTAATAATAATCTTTCATACTCTCTTTCAATCTCTTGTACGCCTCTTTCTTATAGGCATGCACAGCATTCTCGGACACTCCCATTTTTTGAGCAATATCTGCATTCTTCAATCCTTCCAAGGCGTAATTGATCACGTTCCGCATCTGTGGCGGCAAATGCTCAATCGCCCGGTAAAATACACGATATGCCTCTTCCTCCATGACTTGATTATGAAAAAATTCATCCGAGTCCATGGCAATATCCTCCGTCACCGGCAAATCCTCACGCTTATTCCGAAGTAAATTCAAACAATCATGGCGAACCACCACGTAAAGAAAAGATTTTATCTTATAGTAATTATCAAAATCCATGTGCCTGTCCCAATATTTCAAAAAAGCCTCCTGAACCACGTCCGCCGCCGCTTCCCGCTCTCCAAGGAAACGTTCTGCAAACAGACACAAAGCCGTATAGAACTCATCGAATAAAACTCGAAAAGCACCTTCATCACCCTTCTGTAGTTGGTCTATGAATATATCTATATCCTTCTTTATCACTCTCATAAACGGCTCCCTCGGATCTAATAATTATTACAAAAATAATAATTTAATCCGGAATGCCATCAATTATATTCACCTTTAAGCCTATCATCCACAAAACAATAAATCCCGGCTTCACCGGGATTTATATACAAAATTACAAATAAGACTATTTTTTATGATCATTTTTATACTTTTCTTTCAACTCCCAAACCTCCCGGAGCATCACGGAATCTCTGGTACAAAATTCAAAATCCCATGATAGACTTTCTATAAACATCGTGTAACCATACAATTGTATCATTGTTTTATAGTTTTGGAAAGCATAAGCCCTCCTTACCTTTTCACTCTTCACGTTATACAAAACGTCCATTGATCTCTCCCACACAGATGCCCGAGGTGATTTCCAAGCGTAATAACTATCCAACAAACCCATAATCTCCATATCAGACAACAAATCCAAATCCGGAGAGTCAATATCCAAATCATCCAAACGCCTCTCCAACTCATCCTCCAATGTTGCAGCACCTTTTACCTCTTTTTGTTTCACATATTTCCCCAAAGAATTTAAATACCCCAATTTATGATACAAAATAGCTTTTTTCTTCGAATCTACACTCGATAGAGAATCTATCATGGAACAAGCTTTCTTTTCTATATCCACGAAATAACGCATATATTTTTCGGGTGACAAATTCATATATTCCGGTTCTTGCAAAAGATTATAACAAGAATAAAGTTTTTGCAATATCTTACCGTCTTGGTCGGTTCCATTTTGCCCGACAGTAATAAATCTTATTCCTATAGTAAAGAATAATAACATGCATAATACACCATATCTTTTCATCATCTTATACCAACTTCTTTATTAAATATTTTCGTGAATTCTTTCTCAGAAGGAGCAATATGCCATGCATCCACGATTTTTCCTTCCGGATCAATTAGCACGTAACGCAAAAGGACACCAACGGCATAATCTGTCATAAATTGAGAGATATTACTTTCACAACGCATATGAACCATCTTACCTGCAAAATCTTTTTCTCTCAAAAATTTAGCCCATCCCTCCTGACCGACATTCAAAGCAAAAGACATGATAACGATATGATCGTAATTCTCATATTGTTTCGAAGTCTCTATCAGACCGGGCATTGCCTTTATACATGGTCCACACGTTGTAGCCCAAATATCCATCAACACATATTTTCCCCTAAAATCAGATAATTGGTAAGTTTTCCCATCTTCATCCATCATGGTAAACGCAGGGGCAACCTTTCCTTTACTCAAAGCCAAACATTTAGCCCTAAGTTCTTCGCTAAAAGCTAAAAGCTGAGAATCTCTCGAATAACGTTTTACATCTTTCATCAACATACGCAATGAATCCGAATAACCATAATACGCCATATATCCTTGTAAGATAGGTTGCACGAATCTACGCTGAAATTCACCATTTCGAGAATTTTTAAGCACATAAGTTCCCCTTTTTATGGACATTCCTATTTTTTTATTCATCATGTATCTTCCATACAAGTTGGCTTCATATATATAGGGTAATTCGTCTATAAAAGGAGACTTCATATCCAATCCCTTAAGCCGTTTCTTGTATTTTTTTGTCAAATCCGTCCCTCCTCTATCCACGTATAGTCCCAATGTATTCATTACATTTTTATAGGCAACTAATTCAGCTTTAGCTTTAAGAGCATCTGTTGGCAAAGAATCTATCATCAACATAACAGCTAGATCAACCTCATCAAAACATTTACTATACTCTTCTGCAGGAAGTGTTGCCTTGTCTTTCTGATTTAGAACATTATACATCAAATCTATTTTCGAATACACCTTTTCTTCCTGTGTTTGCCCCATACTCGGCACAACACCTAACAAATTGAACAAAAACAATAAAATTACACCTGTGATTTTCATACGTTCTATTTTATTCATATTTCTAACTAACCAACTTGCACTACTCCTCCGTTACCTCAAGAAGTTTATCACGCAATTGATTCCTCCGAATATTCTTGGCAATAATATTTCCATCCCGATCTAATAAAACGATAAAAGGAATAAACTGAATCCCCATCGCTTTCCGAATCTTCGAATTTTTCCAACCATTTTTATCATGCAAGCTCATCCAAGGAATTTGCTCCTCTTCACACGCCTCTTTCCATTTCTCAACAGAATCATCAAACGATATACTCACGAAACGGACTCCCTTTACGGCAAACTCTTTGTGCAATATTCTTAGATTTTTCATCTCTTGCCGACAAGGTCCACACCAAGAGGCCCAAAAATCCAGCACGACAAAATTCCCTTTCAAAGAATCTATCACGACTAACTCTCCCTGCTCAGTCTCGGCTTGAATCTCCGGACAAGGCACCCCCAACGCAGAAACAGCCAACTCATCAACCTGTTGTTTCACCTCCCTGCCCTGTGCTGTTTGTTGCATGGAAGGGGAGAGAAGAGCATATAGCTCTTTCCCCTTTTCATAACTTCCTTTTATTTCCGTGTTTGCCAGAAATATTGAAAAAATATTATCCGGATGAGTTTTTATAAAGTCTCTTACTAGCACGTAGCGTTTTTCATCCAATTTCAACATCTGACTCATCACGTCATCGGCCGCATGTTGGTCTTCTTGTTGTATAATCTCTCGATAAATAGCCTGAAGTTCCCGAAATTCTTTCTGATAATTTTCTTCTAGTAATAAATAAAATTCTTGTTCCAATTCATTAGCCAAAGAACCTTTCACATCAGAATTATTCAGCTGCTTGTAATCACCCTTTAACTGTATTTTCTCTCCATCGAGGAAAAGATATAACACTTTCCTGTTGATCTGTAACGTATAACGACCTTTCTCCGGCAACACTCCTTCTAACACAAATCGACCTTTCTCTATCGCAGAAGAAAGTAGAAAGGAATCTTTCTCCCCGAAAGTCCTTAAATATGCCGTTCCATACTTTACCCCCTCTAATTCTCCCTGAATAGATACCGTATAAACAGCATCTCGATTACAAGACAACAAAAGAGTTAAAGACAATAGAATCCAATTCCTAACTTTTCTCATATCCAGCATTTCAATTTTGTACATCATCACCTATAGCTTGCAAATCAATATTATACTCCTCTTTAAAGTGATTGATCATATAATCATATTTCTTACGAATCATCTGCTTTTTATCAATATCCGGATGCAAGATTCCACCCGGGGCAATCAATTGTTCATACGGGGTTGAAACAATGGCTTTCACGTATTGCTCCCAATCGCCCGCGATGGTTCGATAACTATAATGAAGAATACCAAACTCGTACATATTCGCAGCTGTCATGGAAGCACCATAATTTGTTACGGAAGTAAATGCTGTCGAACGCTTTATCAATTCTTTATCTGCTAATCGCTGCAAAAAGACACAGACCGCATCATTTTTAAAAGCATTAATCTGTTCGGAAGTCATCGTCTTCACGTTTGCATTTCCCCAATTAAATGCAAGATAGTCATACCCGGAATAAGCGTTTACCAACGTACGGGGCAAGACTTCCGGCATCCCGGTACTTGAATATATTATATAATCAAACACACTGGACAATAATACTCTATATGGCATGGTTCGCAATAGCAAGGTGTCCGAAAAGTATTTTAAGAAATGATTTTCCAATAAATCCAACTGTTCTCCTACATAATTTTCATCGGCAGGCAAGGCATCATACCCTGCTACAATTCTATTATTCACCGTGTCAAATCGCCAACGAATATCCGTACTCACTCCCCAATAATAATCTTTATCAACGAATTTATAATAAATTCTAGTGTTGTATTTATTTGACAACTCCACGATACGAGCATCATAATCATGATTTCCTTGAGGTAAACTATACAACCCATCAAATGTTTCGGGATCTGTTGACGGAGAAATACTATCCTCGCTACAACTTACAATCACTCCCATTAACATTCCAATCAATATCCATATTCTTGTTTTCATACTTTATCTATTTTAAATTCGGATTTCTATCTGAAACATTACGAGGTATTGGCAAAACATACTTGTCACTTTTCTCTTCCAAAACAAACGTCACGGGCATTCCTGCCTCAAGAGTCAGTATATGAACAATTTCAGGCATCCCGTTACGACGCAAATCAAACCAGCGATGTTCTTCAAAACTCAGCTCCCGGCGACGCTCATCCAAACAAAATTCCAATAACGCCTCCCCGTTTTTGTCTATATCCTTATACAATTCCGTACGTGTATCAAAACGACGGGACCGCAAGTAATTCAAATCCTTTAAAGCCGCTTTTCTTAATTCGTCATTACCATTCTGCAAATACAACCGAATTTGTGCCTCCGCCCGATTCAAATAAGCCTCTGCCACTCTCATCCCTTTAGAAGTGCCGGTAATAGCTTTTTGTCCGTATTGTATTCTTGTTGAACCCGATTGTGAATAACTGCGATAATAACATCCTAATCTTAAATCCGCAGAATTACCCCCTTTATCTTTTTCATATAAATCTTTTAATTCTTCCGATGCCTGGAAGGCAACCGGAGCATTGTAAAGATAAAAAAAAGGACCAAATTCATTATTTCTTGAATATCTCCAGATTCGTTCTTCACTAGCCTCATCAAAAACATTCTTCGTACCAAATGACCAATTAAACAAACCGCTTGCCATTACGATATCAGACAAATTCAATAGCACCGGTTTACGCTCGATCACATAATCCGCATATTCTATTACCTTCTCCCACTTTTCTTCATAAAGATATAAACGGGATAATAAATTATAAGTAAATAGATCATTCGCTTTAAACGAATTATTATTCTGACCATATAGCTTCATCAAAGGTGCAGCCTCAAGCAAATCATTCTCTATTTGCTTGTACACCTGTTCCAAAGTGGCTCGTTTAGGTGCCTCATCTTTAACAGCAGACGAAAGCATTAACGGAATCCCAGATTCTTTGGAAAGGTCAATACCTTCCATATTATAAGGTCGTGCAAACAAATTGACCAACATAAAATGGTAATAAGCTCTCATCGTCAAGGCCTGTCCTTTTACATTACCCTTTTTGCTCACATCTCCTATCGCCGCATCGATATTATCCAACACGACATTACACCCCATAATACGAGCATAATAATATTCCCACGTATTTATCGGGGTCTTTGTATTTTCTTCCAACCTCTCATACATATCTTCAGCCCAAGTAAAAACACCCGCTCCGGTTACCAAACATTGATACTGAGTCGAATTCGTAGGATAATTACTTTCCACATCATCTGTCAATAAATCCAGATAAGACAAAATTGGTAATACAATCGGGTACGCTTCCCCCACCAACAACTGGTCCAAGTCATCAGCCGTACTCGGAATGATCTCATCCTGACTATATTCATCCAAAAAATCACCACACCCGACAGCTAGTATCATTCCCAAAATAACTATACAATATTTTATATTTTTCATATCATTCAAAATTTTAGAAACTAATATTTAAGCCTAATGAATACGTCCTCACGATCGGTTGAGATCCCGTCGCGACTTCCGGATCCACACCTTTATAATCTTTACTCACAATAATAAAAGGATTGCTCACACCTGCCGTTAGCGCCAAATGAGTCAAGTACAATTGTTTTACTATTTTCTCCGGAAAAGTATAACTTAAGGAGATATTATTGCAACGGAAAAAAGAACCGTCAACAACACGTATGTCACTGTAATTATACATCCGGTAAAGATATTCAGATGCAACGACACAATCCCTTGGGGTACTGCTCAAACCGGCAGAAGGAAATGTCGGAATATTTGTTCTATCTTCATCCCCGGCATTTTTCCAACGACCTAGTAATTCCTTTGACAAATTTGAATAAGCACTCGGAGCATCATTCACCATAGATTCCGGGAACAACGCTTCCAGAAAACGTTTACTTCCAATATTCACGTTAAAAGAAGCAGCCAAAGTTAATGTCTTGTATCGCAAAGAGGTTGATATTCCACCTGCAAAATCAGGCTCCAGCGTTCCGGAATATTTCATAAAAGCAGTTGCATCTTTTATACCTTCTGGCAACTCTTCTATCGTCGGGATATAAAACGTGGGACGTCCTTCATTCGTCAAGCCTGTAAATTCGAACGTCCAGATGGAAGACACCGCATACCCCTCTTTCGCTAAACGTCCACTGGCAGCCGAACGCCAATTTTTATTTTGTTCGGTCTTCGAGTCCATCTTGTTGTAATTCTTAGACGTGTTAAAAGATAAATTCCACAAGAAATTCTTGGTTCTCACAAGCGTCATGTTCACACTTAATTCCCAACCTTTATTATGCAAGTCCCCCCCGTTAATAGGCATTGAACTCACGCCATATTCATAAGCAACTTCTTTATTTAGAATGACATCTTCTGTTTTCTTATTATAATACTCGGCCGTAAGCATCAATCGATTTTTCAATAAGCCAATATCAATTCCCAGATTTACCGTTTTTGTTTTTTCCCATCTCAAATCCCCGTAAGGTAATGATTTCACTTTCAACTGGTACTCTTTCGTGTAATACTCTAACCCGGATATTTGTGCCACTAAATTAGGACCATAATTTTCCGCCACGTTTCCTTGCCAACCATACGTTGCACGAAAACTTAGTTCATTAAAAAAATTCTGGGTCTGCATCCACGATTCATTCGTCACATGCCACACTCCCCCTATAGACCATGTTGGTAGGAAACGATGTTTTGTATCTTGCCCAAAACGATTCGACGCATCACTCCGGATACTACCCGTCACCACGTAACGTTCTGAAAAAGAATAAGTCAACGATCCGAAATAAGACATATAATTTGACTTTTTATCAACAATGTTTTTTTTCATGGATAAATATATCGGATTATCGAACTTCGCTGTTCCTGAAGTATACTGTAACGGAGGTAATGTCACCGTTTTACCCCTATCCGGAAAATACCCGTAAGTCGTTTCACTCGTACCATCATATTTTGAACTCCGACACTCGACTCCGGCAAACACTCCCAACCGATGCTTCTCCCCAAACACATGATCGTAAGCAATCGTATTTCTCCACGTCAACGTTAAATTTTGATCGTTCGTCGTGTTCAATTCTCCACCATGAGGTAATTGCGAAGACTTATATTCCGTGGATTCCGACCCGAAAAGGCCATAATCATATCCTCTTTTATTCGCGATATAAAAACTACGTTCCGAAGCGTATGATTCTCCCGTTGTACCACTATATGCCAACCCTAAAAGCGTCTCGAAATTCAACCCGCTCATAATCGTATAACGAAGGCCCACCGTGGTCCCCAAACTCTTTTTATGATTCTTATTTCCCGTGTTGTCCAACTCGTTCAGGACATTATAAGACATCATCTTCGTGTTCGTTTTAGAGGGATAGAAAAAATATGTACCATCCTCGTTAAAACAAGGTATTGCCCGACTCGTTGTTCTAGCATACTGGTAAGGATTCACTTGATAAAACCCATCTGTTTTAGTATAATCCCCGTTTAATTGTGCATTGACAATAATTTTATCTCCCAAACGAAAAGTCATTTTCATCAACGAACTATAAGAACGCAGGTCATTCCCTTTGGCAGCCCCCTTATTATCTTTCACACTTAAAGACCAATAATAATCCACCTTATCCGTCCCCCCGGAAATACTCAAACTATGACTATGATTAAAAGGGTTACGATACAGCAAATCAAACCAATCCGTGTTTACCGACTCCAAGTATTTCACCTCCGCGTCAAACATGTCATACGTGATCTCTTTATTCAAATATTTTTTCAAGACGCCTTCATACCCGACTTCCTCCAACGTTCGCCCGTTATACACAACCCTATTACTATAGATTTCCCGCGACGCATCAATTCGTTCTTTCGAGTTCATCAAATGCATCTTATCATACGTCAAGCGCGAACTGATTGAAAAATTACCGCTGTAATTTACAGACATCCGCCCTTGAGTACCCTTTCTTGTTGTAATCACGATCACCCCGTTGGCCGCTTTTACTCCATAAAGAACTGTTGCCGAGGCATCCTTCAACACGGTGATATTTTCAATATCATTGGGATTCAACCAACTAATCGCATTACCCACAAAATCCCGAACCATATCAAAATTATCACTAGATATCGCCCCTGTAGATGAAAACTCCTGAGCTTTAAAAGGTAACGGATCCTCTTGAATAATCCCGTCCACTACCCAGACAGGCTCTTGATTCCCTAATAACGTGGATGTCCCCCGGACACGAACTTTTTGACGAGATCCCACCAATCCACTCGTGTTGTTCACCACCGTGCCGGCAAGCTTTCCCTGTAACATTTGTTCAAGACTATTCGTTCCATCGAAAAACAACTCATCCCGGTTGATTCTCTGGGCAGATCCCACCATATCGGTTTTACGAATATTTTGATAACCGGTAACGACAACCTCTTCCACGGTTTTTAAATCCTCTTCCATCATTACATTGATTACCTCTTCCCCCGTGTACCGAATTTCTTGTTGTTTCATCCCCATAAATGAAAACACCAAGACCGCCTTTTCTTGTTGAGGAACAAAAATAGAGTAGTAGCCCTTGTGGTCAGTTGTCACTCCCGTAGTTGTTCCTTTTATCAAAACGGTCACACCGGGCAATCCCACACTGTCAACTCCGGACACTTGTCCCCGGACTAGAACCATTTTCTTTCCTTGATCATTTCCACTAGCACGCCGGATAACGATATGCTTATCTCGAATCTCATACACTAAATCCGATCCTTTCAGACAAGTTTCTAAAATCTCACGAACCGTGGTATTTTCGAACTTGTAATCTTTCAATCCAATCTTCTGTAATTCTTGCGAATTATACACGAAAGAATAATCACTATTTTTCTCGATACTAAGAAAAACAGTACTCACGGGTACGTTCGTGAACTCAAATGAGAACCTTTTCTCTTGGGAGAAAACGTGTACCGGCATATTGACAAGGCAGATTAACATCAAGAGCCTCGTGAGCCCTTTTAAAAATCTCCATTTTTCTGGCAGATAATACCTGCATTTTCCATTTTTTTCCATAAATTTGTAATTCAATTATTTAGTAATTAATAAATACTCTCGGGGAATTTGGGTGGAGCCTATTCCCCGTGGTATTTTATCGGCTAATTTCTGTCACCGTGATCGCTCGCCCTTTTCGAGAGAAACAAACATCTCCGGTATCAGATAATATATCCAAGAGAACATTAATATCATCATACTTCTTTAATCTCGCTGTCAATCGCAAGTTCGTCACCGTGGCATTAGTAAAGAAACAATCAAAATCATACCATTGGGACAATTCATCCATGATATCACCCAAAGTCGCTTGGTTAAATGTAAAATAACCATCCTTCCATGAAGTAAAATAGGCTGTTTCCACGTCTTCCACTGTTGTCCCTCGCTCATCAATAATAACTTGTTGTCCCGGATAAATTACATACGATTTATTCATGGAGTCACACACGGCCACGCGCCCCTGAACCAACGTTGTCAGATTAGCTTTCCCCTCGTAATCCCGAACTCCGAACTCCGTCCCCAACACGGTTATTGTCGATCGAGAAGTTTTCACTATAAACGGGGCCTTTTCATCATGAACCACGTCAAAATAAGCCTCACCACTCAATTCGACCTGTCGTTCATCTCCAACAAATCTTTCCGGATAACGCAATTTAGAACCCGCGTTCAACCAGACTTTCGTTCCGTCTGATAGAACCAGTTGAAATTCTGCCCTAGGAGGAATTTCCATTGTATTATATGCTAACTGAATCGACGAATCCCCCTCGATACTCTCGTAAGTAACTCCTTTATCACTCGCAACTCGAATACGAGTTATATCACTTTGTAATAATGTATCTTGTTTATCTAACAGTATTTGCTCTCCCGTTGATAACGTCAAAAGTGCCTTATTCGTACCGCCCGAAATAACCCCTTGATCAATCTCTGATTTTACACCAGCCTCCTGGCCTTTATACAGCATAACACTACACACCACAACAAGAACAGCAATAGAAGCGACAAGAGAAAGTTGCCACACTCGTTTAAACCTCCGATCATGCGTCCGTTTTCTAGATTTAACCTGATTAAACGCTTTCTCTATATTCAATTCCTTCCGTACCCGTACTTGCAAATCAAAATTTGTTTCATCCAGCAATGAAACAAACAAACGTTTATTCTCATCAGACTCATTTTGCCACTCGTCCAACCGGACAATTTGCTCCGGGGTCGCATTCCCCTTTATGAATGCAACAATAATATCCGCAATTTCAAAACCTTTATCCATACTTTTTGTTCCCTGTTTATATAAGGACTCATAACTCGGGAAAGAGTGGTAAAAGAATTCAGAAAAAATCACGCGTTCTCTTGCATAAATATAAAAAAACTCTAAATTTGTCTCACACTAAACCGATTCGTGGTGGAATAATTTGATATGGATGACATTCGTAACATATACAAGGAAGAGGAATATAAAATTCTATTTAAAGAATTTTATCCATCACTCGTGCAATTTGCCTTCCATTACATTAATAATCACGAAGCAGCAGAAGACATCGTGCAAGAGATATTCGTCTACTTGTGGGAAAAACAAATTCATTTCGAAAATGAACTAATTATTCGAACCTATTTATACCGTTCTGTTCGCAATAAATGTTTTACTTATCTCCGAAATCTTAAAATTCAACAACATCACGAAAGAGAAATCACGAATAACTGGCAAGAACAAGAAGAACCTATCGTACTAAATAATCTCATTCAAGAAGAAGTATACCGTCAACTACTCGCCTCTATTGATGAATTGCCGCCACAATGCAAAAAAATTTGTATGCTCACATTAGAAGGCAAAAAACCTTCTGAAATAGCAGGAGAATTAGGATTAGCCGTGGATACCGTGAAGAAACAAAAACAAATTGCACTGAAACGCCTTCAAGATAAACTGGGAATTCTATTTCTCTTATATCCCATGCTATACACACATTTTACATCATAAAATAAGATTTCCCGATTCAACCTACGTCAAATCGGGAACCTTGTATTGAGTAGAAAAATTACTCTCGATTCATATTATCCAATTCCATCTTGAAAACCCAAGAGAACAATTCATGTTTAGCAGCCACATGCCAAGCATTCACGATCTTTCCTTCCTTATCAATTAAAATATACCGGGGAATTCCTGTCAAACAATAATCTTTCGTGAAATTATCTTTCTCTTTATTGATGATCAAATGAGGAATCTTACCGGAATATTTTTTCTCTTTTAAGAATTTTAACCAACGAGATTTAGCCTCTATTCCATCATCAGATATGGTCAATAACACCAAATCCTTCTGATCCTTATATTGATCCCTCAAAGCCATGAAATAAGGCAACCCCTCAACACATCCACCACACCAAGTAGCCCAAACATCAACAAACACCATTTTACCCCTAAACTCGGAAAGTTTCACCATTTTACCAAATTCATCTTCCATCTCGAAATCGGGAGCCATCTCCCCCACTCGTACCGGATAATATTGTGCTTTTAATTCATGCGCCTTTTGAATTGTTGACTCAGTTTTGGAACAAAGCTCAATATCTTCTATCACTCCTTGAATCGCATCCGTGTATCCATTTTGTTTTAATGTTGACACTAATGCTGTCAGCACATAAGGATTACGAATTTTTTCACTCTTTATATTATACAAAACATAAGTAGCTCGATCTAACTCTGATAAATCTGGCATAAATAATCGGAAATAACCATTTAACAAATTAGCCACGTCGATATCATCAAGCAATTCCAGACTTGGAGAATCCAGATCCACCCCCTTAATTCTTTTTGATAACTCATCTTTTAAACCTTTATCTCCAGTTTCAAACACGTAACTTCCTAAACTCCATAACAACCCTTTAGCTTGAATCAATCGAGCTTTTTCTTTCGCCTCTTTACTTTCAATAGAATCTATAACCAGTCCAACGTACTTTTCTACCTCGTTTATTTTCTGAAGTAATTCATCCGTATTCAAGTCTCTCGGGATTAAACGGTATACCTTATCTACTCGTTCCAGTAAAGCCTTATCATTTTCTTGTGCGAAACAAGTAGATCCTACCCCCAAGTAAATGATAATGCTAGCTAAAATTATATTTATAACTTTCATAACTTATTTATTTTTGTAGCAACTCCAAAATTTTCTCTCGTAAACTGTTTCTACGGATATTCTTGGCAACAATATTACCATCTTTATCCAGTAACACGATAAATGGTATCGCCTGAATACCAAATAACTTACGAATTTCGGATTTAGACCAACCGTTATCATCCCGAACACTGATCCATGGGATTTGCTCCTCTTCACAAGCCTTTTTCCATTTTTCTACAGAATCATCCAATGAGATACTCATAAAGCGAACTCCCTGATCTTTAAATTCAGCATATTGCTCCCGCAAATTTTTCATCTCTTGCCGACAAGGACCACACCAAGAAGCCCAGAAATCAAGAACCATGATTCCACCTTTCTGAGAAGCCATTGAAACTTTATTACCAGACTCATCCGTTGCCGTGAAATCCGGACAAGGAACACCTAATGCAGAAATAGCCAACGCCTCTGTCTGTTGTTTCAACAAACGCCCATAAAATGAAGCTTGAATTTTTGGAGTAAGCAAGTCATACAACTCCTTTCCCTTCTCGTAACTTTCTTCTTTCACAATTCCCGAAATATAGGCAGAATACATGTTATCCGGATGTTGTTTAACAAAATTACGGGTCAATTCAAAACGTTTATCATCCATTTTTAATGCTTGAGTCATTTTTTCATCTGCTGCTTTTTGATCACCCGCATCCAACAACTCTTTATACTCATTAATCAATTGATTAAATTCTTTGTAATATCCCTCTTGGACAAGTTTGTCATATTCTGCAGCTAAATTATTTGCCGGAGACCCTTTTATATGCTTATCACTTAACGCCGAATAAGGGCAATAAATTTCCATATTCGTACCATCCATAAAGAAATAAGTCTGACGTCGGTTCACTTTCAATATAACTTGTCTAGGTTCATCCAATTCTCCCTTCAACTCAAATTTTCCCCCCTCCAAATTAGTCTTGTATAAAACTATCGAACTATCTCCTGGAGTCATCAAGAAAACGGTACCATATTTCACGCCCTCGATGTTTCCTTTCAGACTAAATTGATAACGTGATGATTGAGAACAACCCACGCAACAAATTACTAAAAAAGCAATAAATAATCTCATAACTCATTCATTTTAATTTTACCCAATCCTCAACACTTATTCTTCACCCATCTCTATCAGCATCTTTTTCCCCTCAAAATTATCCTTCCATTTGGCAATCATGTCAACAAAGGTACTATTATCATTCTTCTCAACAACCAGATTCATGATATCAAGAATTTTGGTACATTGCTCTAAATTACTCTCTTCCAAGATATAATTCACCATACTTCCAAGAATTACCCCATCAAACATCGTTTCCAAATCAAGCACGCCATTACCAGCCTTTTCTTTTTGGGAAGCTTCCGATTCAACAAACATATTTTCAAAAGCACCAATCATACCCGTTATATCCTTAACCTGCCAGTATTGCCACATTTCAATGGTTTGCCGTCTTACATTAGAAACCGGAATACCAGACTTCCTTAAGGCTGTTTGTAGGGAACTACAATCCATAATGGGACCTTTCCCATCTTCACGTTCCTTCATAATCACTTGAAACAAATCCATTTTACAGACATGATCTATTTTCTCCACAATTTTATCAGCCTGTTCTTCCGTGAAAGAAAGTTTGTCCCAATTTTCAATAATATCGACAATGGTTTTCGTATTCATGTGAGTTATATATTCCACGAAATCCGATAAATTTCCACCGGAGTAACGCTCATTTAATGGTAATACCATTAAATACTCATCCACTACATCATTCAATATTTCGGTCTGTCCGTCAGCCTTTAACGCCTCGATATATTCTTTTAGGAACTTTTGGTCTCGATTACCTTTATCATACTCGACTTTTTGCTGTTCGGTTACCCTATTCTGAGCCCAAACGGGTTGTCCTACCATGATACAACACAAAAACACAAACCATACAATTTTTTTCATACCAGTTACTATTTTTGTTCGTTATTATTTTTGCAAGGTCATATCAATCAATGCCTCAAAATCCTTACCGGGAGTCGGGGCATAGACGGAAACAATTTTTCCTTCTTTATCAATCAAGAAATAACGAGGTATCCCTGTAATATTATAATCTTTCTGAAAGGTACACTCTCCTTTGGAAGCCAACAAATTTGTCATACCCATCAGTTTCAAACGAGGCAATGCATATTTCCAGCTATTATAAGCCCCTTTATCATCTATTGAAATGGTAATAAAGACAATATCATCACGATCCTTATATTTTCCAGCCATTTCCATGTACTTGGGTAGTTTAGCAATACATCCTCCACACCAGGTTGCCCACACATCAATCACTAAAACTTTACCTTTGTAATCTGATAAAGAATATTCTTTACCCCTAAAATCTTTCAATGTAAATGCCGGAGCTACATTTCCTTGTTTCAAGTGTTCGTAACTCTTGTACAATCCATTAATCTCATCCTTTAATGCTCCTTCCGGCATATTTTTATCAAATAACGGACGAATCTCATCCAAACCTTTCGTGTATCCGTTATAACGGAAAACTGATCTCAGGCATGACAAATAAGCTAACGACAACTCCGGATTATTCAATTCAAGAATCTGACGGTATCTCTGATAATCATATTTATTACCAATCGTTTCCACGGTAGTATTAAACCACATACTTCCCCAAGCTTGATCCACGGGAGCACCTTCGGCAACAGCCTTCAGTCCGAAATAGTCCTCAATCACATATTCCAAACTAGTACAGTTCACAAACTCTTTCGTCGATAAATCCACTCCTTTCAATAGTTTTTTAATCTCGGAAGATTTTAATTGAGCATCTTTTCCTTCATCATACAGATCTGCAGCCCGGCGAATTGCCTGCGCACCATTCTCCTGTTCGGCCTCTACAGCTGCATTATTTGCTTTTAGGTAACGTATAATCTGATCCCGCTGAGCTAAGATTGCTTTGATCGCTCCTTTTTCCGGAAGTTGGAACTCATTCCACGCTTTTATCACGTACTCTTTTGGTGATTCGGCCTGTTGTGCCATTCCACTCAAAGACACGAACAACAAAAATATAATTCCTGCTATTTTCATAATCTATTGTTGTTAATTATTTCTTTAGCAACTGCTTCTCTATGATCTCCACGTATTTCTCCGGAGTAGCCCCCATCTCCACAATCGGTTTCCCATTCACGGGTATAAAGAACACTGTCGGTAAAGCAACAATATTAAACATTACGCACAACTCTTTCTCTTTATCAGCATTTACTTTCAGAAATATCACTTGATCTTTATACTTTTCAGCCATTTTCTCCAATTCCGGAATCAAACGCATACAAGGACCACACCAAGTTGCCCAAAAATCAATCACAACCGGTTTGTCTCCTTTAAACACGAATTCCGAACTTTTCCGATAATCATACACATGTTCTAAAAAATATTCCCTAGTAATCGGATTCAATTTACCGGATTCCACTTTTACCTCGTCAGCACCTATTACTTCATCCTTCACCTCGGCTAAATCAAATGGCTGAAAATACACTTTCCTTTTCCCGTAATCAATAGAAAGTAAACCTTGTTTCAAAATTTCATTCCCGATAACAGAACGAGGTAATGATCCATTTTCAGCAACAGTAATGTCCGAAAAATCACCTTTCACGAAGTGGCATGCTGCAACAACTTTACTTTTTGCTGCTATTTCCGCAGACGCATATCCTTCACTAACCTTTACATTTCCCCCATCCTTACCATTTAACTTGGCAAAATCTGCTGCATTCAAAGTAATCATCCCGTTATTCCATGTATCCAATAATAAAGAATAAGTTACTCCATCTAGCACAACAGGACAAACAATACCTGAAGCCGGAATCAAATCCATATTAGAACGATGATCCAATTTCATATAAGAGGGGCGATAAGGATTACTCATCGTTATTTTCTTCCGCTTGGAATCGATTGTCAACACAACATTATTAAACAGAGAACTACCAACCACCCCAGCAACTCCCAGTTTCCGCAAATAAGGTTCATCTTTCAACACAAATGCAGCCACTTCATTCCCAAATACACTATTTCCAAAAGAGATACTTCCTATCTTCACAGACTTTTCTACCGGAACTTTTTTATACTGAAATGTATCATAACGAAAATCTCCGGGAACATTGGGATCTATTTTCAATTTTTCCACATACTCCGGTAATATTGCATTATGCCCGGCCAAATCTAACACAAAATCAGCGATTACCCCATTTACAACCATTTCTAAAACAATCTTTCCATCCACCTCTCGGTAATCCTTCACCTCCACGGAGGTGTTCTTTGTTTGAGCCCATGTTCCCAGGGTCAGTAAACATAAACCCAAAACCATTATTATTTTTTTCCTAATCATAATCGTAAATCATAAATTGTAAACGTCCTTACTCTCTTCTAATCTCTATCTTCTTTTTTTGCCCATCCTTCAATACAATAATATACCCTACATTCTCTTTTATGGCATTCATAACACTGTCAACTGCCGGTTGACTCATCGGAAATTTTGTTATATCCGTTCCATTAATATCAACGACTTGATCTCCAAAATTCACAACATCTTTCATACTATCCCATACGGTAGTGATCTCAAAACGTTCGTTAGCCGGTAAGATACTTACATTCCAAGTTTTAGGAGCTCCACCCATATCTACAATTTCCGAATCAAAGGGGAAAAAATAGAATCGATTCCTCATATAGTCAATAACAACTTTTCCGTATTGCAGTAAATCAACCCCAACAAGAGTCGTCGATTTGTCGGAAATAACGCTCCCAGCATTGGTGAACTTTTTGCCTAAAACAGTCATCTCTTTCACGTTAACCTTGTTCATATCCACCGGATGACTCAGACCCTCTAATCCTACACCATTAATCCCAAACCCATGAGCCGTCTTTTCTCCTTTACCCACAGCTTCTATATCTTTAAAATCATTCGCCGTCAACATAAGAAACCCTTCTGCTCCCGTATCAAACAATACTTGTTTTTCAACCCCACCTAAATTTACATTAATGATAGAATGATGTGTATCTCCAAGAAACATCTCTACCCCCTCCGTTATCTTCAGACGATCCGGACGATAAGGATAATTTATAACCATGATCTGTTCTCTCGCATCAAAAGTAACCACAGACTGGGCAAAAGCATCCCCACCTAAGATCCCAACAGCACCTATTCCCCTAAAACTTCCAATAATAGGGAGAACCATCGTTTTCATCTTACTCAACGTGTAATTCGGACTCAATTGCACATTTTCTACTTCTGCAATCTGATAAAGCTCCTTCATATCATTGTGATCCGATATTGATCTGGATGCTCCCGTGGCAACACCCCCCATAGCTTTTACATGCTCCCAGTCCGTTCCTGTCTGTCCTCCGGTATCCACAATATACTTCACCTTCACCCCATTCACAACTACCGGTATAACAATCTTTCCCTGGATAAACTCATAATGAATAGTATCACAAATCCGTTTTGTCGGTTGTTGCTGAGCAAATCCATGTATGAAAGAGAATATGAAAATACCGCACAAAAACGTTTTGAATTGTATTCTCAACATATCTTATTCTTTTTGGTAAACGATCACTTTCTCACCATCTTTCGTGAGAATTGTCAATTTTGTTTTCTTCTTTGCTTTCAATTCCGAGATACCCGAAATAATACTCTCACAAAAATCATATTTACCAGTGGGCTTTCCATTAATCTTTACTACTTTATCCCCCACTTCAACGACACCCTTCATGGCAGACCACACGGTTGCCACTACTAAATTCCCATCCTTTACTTGCAAATTTACGTTATAATGCTTACTAGTCATATCAAATTCCTGCTCGTAAGCCTCAAAATACCAGCGTTTACGAGGATAATCAATCGTAACTTTACCGTATTCCAATAATTTCACTCCTAGTAAAGTATAAGGTGGAGTTGCCGTTTCTGCCGTTACTTGTTTGAATTTCGTCGGACCTACTGACAAAAGCGGGAATTCTATCCGATACGAGGTTTCAGCTTCCGTCATCCCCCCTACGCCGATCGATCCTCCACCTACACCTTCACTCATCACCTGAAAAGCCCCGCTAGAACGCAAATTTTCGTAATCTGTATTCTTTAAAGATAAGAAACTAGGGCATCCTGTATCAAATAACGCAACCAAACTGTTTCCAGCTCCTGCCTGCAAGGTTATGATCGGCATAAAACCTTTTCCCGAAAACGGCAGCATCTTACGCAAAGAAACCGTTGAACTCTTTTCAGCCGAAGTTACAGTTATTGTCTTCGCTTTACCGTCTATCTCTACGATCAAATCCTTAAACAAATCACTTCCGATCAACCCATCTGCATGAAAACATTCAAAAGGAGAAGGTGTTGATAATCTCATCGCCGGGGCTCCTGAAAAGTTAATTCGTTCATCCGGAGTCATCAAGCTGGAAACAACCACTCTAGGTAACCCAACTTCCTTACCATTCACATCCGTTACTTTCACCGAATCCACTACCGGAATATTCAGTTCTTCACAAAGTTCTCCGGTTAAAGCCATCTGACCTCCCGTATCAAATATAAATGAACGAACTTGTCCATTTATAGTCATATCCACGATCATTTTCCCCCCTACCATACGATAAGGGATCACGCTTTTGACTTGTTGTGCCGAAAGTGGCACAACAATCAAAAACAATAATATTCCAAAAATCAACCTCATCCTCATATTCCTTTCCTTATTTAGCAATCTTATCTGCAGCAACTACAGCTTGATAAGCATTAATAATACCACCAGAAAGACATAAATCTCCAAATAAGAATAAATCTTGAGTCGGTTTTCCATCTACAATAATACCCTTTTCAACCTCTGCATCCTTTCTGGAAGTAACAGTCTCCAGTAAAATATTCCGGATTTGCGTTCCTGTCAAATGAGGATAATAAGCCTTAATTAAAGCAGCAACCCCTACTGTCGTTGCAGCCGCCAATCCTAGACCAGTTCCGCTCTGGTAGGTATCCCCCGTGTAAGTAGAATAAATTTCCATCCCCGGGGCATACAAATCTACCTCTTTAGCTCCATAATTAGAATTCATAGAAGGATTACCATTCTTGTCGGAAGAGCAAACTACCATTAAATTCGTCAATTCTTTTTTACCCGTCATCCAACGATTCGGATAATAAGTTTCCACTGCTAAATCCTGTGCTCCTTCCCAAGCTGGAGTCACAATAAACACGCCTTTGCTCTCTGCATACTCTAATGCCTCACTAATCCATTTTTTCTGATCTTCCGGATAAAGTGTATTTTGCACAGGCAACATAATAATATCGGCTTGATGATCTACCGCATAACGAATAGCCAAAGCAATATCTTTTAGATAAGGTTCTCCATTAGCTGACACTCTTAAGGTCATAATCTCTGCTTGATCCATAATACCATTTCCACCTAATCCATTCTCCCTCTTTGCCGCAATAATACCGGCTTCCATCGTACCAATAGCAGCATCAACTGTTAATAACACATTATTTCCATACTTGTTATCATTTATGTCCAAATAATTATCACCAATTATTTCTTTTCGACCATCGGCTCCAAATCTTTCCACTTTTTTCTCATACTCCATTTTAGATAATTCTATTTGAGCTCCATCTCTTATACCAGCATAAACGGTTTCCCATTTATCAGTTTTATAAACGCCAAATCCCATAGCACACATCATAAATGCTACTTCAGACAACGAGTCTCGAGGAACTTTAGGGTCATAACAAATACCAAATTCCGTTTCCGTCAATTCTTTTCCGGGGAAACGTTCTTTCATCATTTGATCAAACTTCTCTGCATAATATTTTATCACATAACCAAGCTGCCATCCACAATAACTTCCTGCCATCGGAGACTCCGGTAATACCTTTTCAAAAAAATAATTATATTCTTCTATATTTTCCGGATCTGCAACCTTTGTCAATTTCCCATCAATAATCTTATTATAATTTTTCCCATCAAATATATAATCAGCATATTTATCCTTTAGACGTAAATACTCTCGATCACCTTCCCGCATTGTACTCTCCATCACTTGTCCATCTTTTCCCCCTAAAAAATTCCAACCATTAATATCATCTATCAAACCGTTTTTATCATTATCCTTTCCGTCTGCCTTTTCTTTCGGATTCACCCAAATTGCCTGTTTCAAATCTTCATGCTCAATATCCATTCCTGAGCCAATTAGAGCAACTACCGGTCTTTTTTTTATTTTTTTCTCTTTCAGAAAATCATACGCTTTATTCACCTCGGCTCCATACACACCATCTTTATCAAAAGAACAATTATACCAATCCAAATCGGCTTGTTTCTTTTGTTCTTCATTCTGTTTTATTAACTGTGCATCTGCAACACTAATGCATGCACTCGCCATCAATAACAGGAAATACTTTTTCATACTTTACAGTTTTATTTTTTACAATACATTACCGAACGATCTATCCATACTGATCGTTAACCCCTAATTATAAATTATTTATCTTAAATCACTTATTAGCTCTGGCCTTCAAAATCTCTTCTTTCACCCGTTCTCCTCGCAGATCCTTGGCTAACAAACGTCCTTCTTTATCAATCAGAACAATGAAAGGAATACTATAAAAACCGTATGCCCGTTGAATTTTATTAGGCTCATTACCAATCCTTCCTCATCCCATAACATTACCCAAGGTAATTTCTCTTCCTCCAACATCTTTCTCCAGTTCTCTTCTTTCGAATCCAAAGATATGCTGATAAATTCCAAATCATCCCCTTTCAATTCGTTATATAATGGTAACAGATTTTTCATCTCATGTCGACATGGTCCACACCATGATGCCCAAAAATCTACCAGCACCAATTTCCCCCGAAAGTCGCTTAAACTCACCTTTTTCCCCTGAGCATCTTGAAATGTAAAATCATATGCCGGAGCTCCTATCGAATAATGATATAAGCTATCCGTCCGATGCTTTAACCACTTGCCGGAAGTCGTTTTCAATGCTTCTTCTGACATACAATCCAATAATAACTTGTTCGATTCGTACGTCGACATATCCGAAATATAAGCTAACGCACTATACATATTCCCTTTCAGCTTTCCCTTTATTTCAGGATCAATCGTCTTGTCTTGTGAAAATTCCTCTTTAGGCAACCACTTCAACAATTCATAATATATATCAATCCCTGTAAAGTTTAAGGAACTACTCTTCACATCCCGACAATTGTAAAAGCCTTTTATTGTTACCTGGGTATTGGTTAAATAAATTGGTTGTTTTGTCTCGCCAAAACAAATCAAATAGACGTCCGGTTCAATTTTACAAGCTTGTAGAGAAAATGGACTATTATTTTTTACTACCGTTTTTTGCAAAACCTCTCCTTTTATATTTTCCAACCTCATCTCCACAGGCTCCAATACCCGAATTTTACCGGATAACTCTAATTTTTCCTGCGCAGATAGTGTAAACGCATTCACGAATAACCATATCCAGAACAACCCAACACCAGTATATGTAATTCTCATTTAATTCAGATTTTAAGTGAGTGTGATAAATATACCACACTCTTTTTATTTCATATTATTCCACGTCGTTTCCTATTGCTTGAATATCAAAATCATATTTCGATTCAAAAAAGTCTATCATAATCGTATACTTTTCTCGAATTTTCCCATTGACATCCACAGATTCGCTTAATACTCCACCCTCTGCTTCCAAATCATTAATGGAATTTTCGATAGCTAACTTCAGATAGTCAAACCAGTCATTCTCTAAACTTGTTCTATGGTCATGATTTAATATCCCATTAGCATAAATATCATCTGCAGATATATTATCTGAATAATTTGAAACCATGAAAAACTCTTGAGGAGATCCCAAAGACTTTACAATAGACCCGAAATAAGCAATACACACATCTTTTTTAAACTGATTTCGTTCATCAGCCGTCATTGTCAAAATCTTATCACTTCCCCAATTAACAGCAATATGATAAAAACCAGCATATACATTTAAAGGTTGACGTTCATCTGGTTTAGGATTATACCCTAATCCAATTGGAACCAAATCTAAAGTACTGCATAGTAATATTTTTTGAGGCAAGCACGACATCAATGTATCAGACAAATAATTAAATAATTTATCTTGCAATAATTCCAATTGATTACTTACATACAATTCATCTGCCGGCTGAGCATCATATTTAGATCCTGCACCAGGAATAATTATCGTATCCGTAGTTATATCCCAAGCAACATTACCCGTAGGAGACCATCCAAAATCTTTTGTAGTGAATTTATACAATAATAAAGAACCATATTTTTTATAAAATGCTACAATATCATCATCATAGTCATGATCACCTTGAGGTAAAGTATATTTTCCATAAATTAACTCAGGCTCCTCTGATGGTTTGATCTTACCTTCATCATAACAACTGATAAATAAGACACACCCTAAAAATAAGCATAATATCTTTTTCATACTCTTCATTCATTTAATTCGTTACCAATAAATACGATCATGGATTTTGTACTAAAGCCGGATTTTTATCCAATACCTTCTTGGGAATTGGCAATACGTAACGATCACTCCCTTTTGCCAAGCGATACTCTTGTACTTGTCCTTTATTAATAGTTACCTCATGAATCATTTCTGGCATTCCACAACGCCGCAAATCAAACCAACGATGATCATCAAAAGCCAACTCCTTACGACGTTCATCCAAACAAAATTCCAATAATGTTTGACCATCTGTTATATTAACATCTTCATAAGGCTGACGGAAACGATGTTCTCGTAAGTAATTCAAATCAGTCAATGCACTTATACGCAAATTTTCATTTCCATTTTCCAAAAATAATCGAATATTTGCCTCTGCCCTGTTCAGGTAGGCCTCAGCAACCCTCATTCCTCTATGAGGATTCGACAAATCATTTAAATTTGACTTAGCCCCATATATCGAACCAAATACCATTGGGAAAATTGACTTAAAATACCGTTGGTAATAGCAAGCTGGTCTTAAATCATTTACATCATGTTGTGCCAAAAATTTATCAGACACTGAAAATATTGGTGAAGAACCAGGATATGTAAAAATATCAGGTAATTGGAAAAGAATTTCACTAATCCTTTTATCTCCATATCCCCATATAAGTTCAGGACTGTTATAATTTAACACACCACCATTTACATCATAAGTAAGTGTTTCATCACCAAACCACTCATCAACCTCTATTGTTACAAAATCAGACAAGCGACGCAATTGAGGATTTCTTGTAATCACAACAGAAGCATATTCTGCAGCCTTTCCCCAATTTTCCATATAAAGATACATACGTGACAGCAAATTATAAACGAATAAAGGGGTAACTTTGTATTGTATATTATTCTGCCCATATTTATCCATCAAATCCACAGCTTCTAACAAGTCACGTTCAATTTGTTGATATACTTTTGCAATACTCTCTCTTGCTGGGAATTCATCTTTTACTGCAGAACTCACAATCAAAGGAACTCCCAATGCTGTATTTAGATCAATCCCTTTTTTATTATATGGCTGTGCAAACGTATTTATCAACAAAAAATAATAATATCCCCTTAAAGCCAATGCCTGACCTCTCTGATTCAATTTTTCATTCTCATCTCCAGTAACATCATCCAGCATATCAAGTACAACATTGCATCCTTTTATTTTGGAATACAATTTTTCCCAAGTATCTATTCCAGTCGTATACAACTCTTCCATCTTATCAAACATATCAACATCCCATGTAAATACAGGCAATCCTTGCTGCAATACGGTAACATGGCTTTCATTGTCACTATAAGCATTTTGTACATTATCTGTCAAAAGCTCTAAATAAGGATATATACAATCGGTTCTCAGATATCCCTCTCCTAATAATAATTGTTCTAAATCTGAAACTGTACTTGGGCGTACTTCATCTTGACTAGACTCTTCCAAAAAATCACCACATCCCATTATTCCGATGCTAAGAGCCATAAAAATCAAACAATAAAAAAAACTTTTCATATCGTCTATCATTATAAACTAACATTAATACCAAATGAATACGTACGAGATATTGGTTGTGAACCAGTTGCAACTTCCGGGTCCATCCCTTTAAATTCTTTACTAACAATTATAAACGGATTACTTACAGAAGCACTAAACGATAAATTTTTCAAATACATCTTTTTCACCCATTTCTCTGGAAGCGTATAATTTAAAGATAAAGCATTACAACGTAAAAAAGAAGCATTCACAACCCGTACATCCGAGTAGTTATATAAACGAGGAGCATATTCAGAAGCACCATTCGGCAATTTGTAATACGAAGCCTCCGTTGAAGATAATGCTGGAATATCTGTAAACGCCTCATCACCGGGCTTTCTCCATCTCTTGGTCAATTCCTTAGGCAAATTAACGTAAGCACTTGGAGTTGAAGTCACGATTGATTCATCAAACACTTCATACAAAAACTTCTTTCCACCTATTTGCAAATTAAAAGATGAAGATAGTGATAAACTCTTATAACGGAATGACATAGAAACACCTCCGGTAAAGTCAGGTTCCAACGTTCCCATATATTTCATAAAAGTAGTAGCATCCGTTTGTCCTGCCGGATTTTCTTCCACAGAAGGAATATTAAACTCTGCCGACCCTGTCTTTGGATTTAAGCCACTAAAATCAAATGCCCAGAAAGAAGATACTGCATATCCGGCTTTGTTTAGACTTCCACTAGCAGCCGCTCTCCAATTTTCATTTTCATTTACAGTTGACTTTACCTCATTAAAATTTTTAGAAGAGTTTATAGACATACTCCATGTAAAATTATTTGTACGAACAGGAGTAAATCCAACAGAAACCTCAATACCTTGATTCGTCATACTTCCACCATTAATTGGCATCGAGGTAACACCATAAGCATAAGGGACCTCTTTTTCTACGATCATATCTTCGGTTTTCTTATTATAGTATTCTATTGTCCATGTAATTTTATTTTGGAATAATCCAAAGTCTGTACCTAAATTAATTGTTTTCGTTTTTTCCCAGCGCAAATTACCATAAGGCAACGATTTAATAAACATCATGTATTCACCTGTTCGGTTTTGATCTATCGTCTCTGTTCCACTTCCGATCCGAGCAATTAAATCCGGTCCATAATTTTCTGCCACATTTCCTTGCCAACCGTAACTAACTCTAAAATTTAAATCGCTAATCACTTGCTGATTTTGCATCCAAGGTTCATAATGTACATTCCAACGTCCTCCAATAGACCATACAGGTAAAAAACGATTTCTTGTATCTTGGCCAAATCTATTAGAAGCATCTGAACGGAAGCTAGCTGTTAATATATATCTTTCATCAAATCCATAAGTGAAACTAGCAAAATAACCGATATAATTAGATTTACGATCCGTTACTACAGTTGTATATTTATCTAGTAAATCATTACGTTGATCTTCTCCATTCTGATTTTTTATTATCGTGGGAGGCAAAGAAACTGATTTTCCTCGTCCTGGGAAATAACCATAAATAGTAGAAGCAACCCCATCATATTTATTACTTCGACATTCCTGACCTACCATCAAACTAAAACGATGTTTTTCTGCAAGAACATAGTTATAAGATAATGTATTCCTCCATGTATAATTGAAATTACGATCCTCCGTAGTATTCAACTCACCCCCATGAGGTAACGGAGAACGTTGATACAAATTATCTGCAGGACGTTGCGTACCAAATTCATACTTTCTGATTTCCGTAATATAATGACTTTGTTCATCAGCATAGGATTCTCCTACAATATTAGAGGTATTCAATCCAAAAGTACTTTCAAATTGCAAACCGGTTAAAATATCCCAACGGAAACTAGCTGAAACACCCATACTACGATTGGTATTTGTATTTCCCGTCATAGATATTTCATGCAATATATTATATAGATAACCGCTCTTATCTTTATAAAAAAACTTTTCACCATTTTCGAAACAAGGAATTACTCTACTTGTTGTTGAAGCATAATTATAAGGATCGACTTGATAATAACCATCTGTTTCCGAAGTCGAACCGTTTATTCTCAACCCCAAATTAACCTTCTCTCCAAACTTTGCATTTATTCCAATAGCAGCACTATATGACGTACTTTCATTTCCTATTGATGTTCCTCTATTGATTGTAGCATTTACTGAACCATAATAACTAATCTTATCTGTTCCTCCAGAGATACTTAAACTATGATTCATACTTACACTATTTCGAAATAATAATTTAAACCAATCTGTATTTGTTGATTCTAACTTTTTTACTTCATCATTAAATTCATCATAAGAAATTTCTTTGGCCAAATAGCGCCCTAAAGCTCCTTCATAACCGATTGATTCCAACGGACGGTTATCAGATGTTAATCCTCTTTCATAAATCTCTCGAGAAACATCCACACGCTCTTTAGAATTCATTAAATTCATTTTTTCATAAGTCAACCGAGGGGTAATGGATATATCTCCACTATAATTAACGGACATTCTACCCGCTTGTCCCTGTTTTGTTTTTATCAAAATTACCCCATTAGCCGCTTTCACACCATACATAACGGTAGCCGAAGCATCTTTCAACACAGTAATATCTTCTATATCATTGGGATTCAACCAAGAAATAGCATTTCCAACGAAATCTTTTACCATATCAAAATTGTCCTGAGAAATATTACCCAAAGCATCTAATTCACGTGTTTTAAAGGGTAATGGATCCTCTTGAATAATTCCATCAACAACCCAAACAGGTTCCTGATTACCTAATAAGGTTGAAGTTCCTCGAACACGAACTTTCTGACGTTTACCAACCAAACCACTCGTATTCATAACTACCATTCCCGGAAGTTTTCCCTGTAACATCTGCTCAATTGAATTCGTTCCATTAAAAAACAAATCCTCACGTTTAACGGAGTTCGTGGATCCTACCATATCAGACTTTCGAATACGTTGATAACCTGTTACAATTACCTCATCCATCGCTTTTACATCTTCTTCCATCAACACCATCATCTCCTTTTGTCCAACATATCTAACTTCACGAGTTTTCATTCCCAAAAAGGAAAAGATCAATACAGGAGATTCTGTATAAGGAATTGTGATTGTAAATTCCCCTGCCATATTTGTAATTACACCTGTCGAAGTTCCTTTTAAAATAACTGTGGCTCCCGGAACTCCCGTACTATCTTTCATGAAAACACGCCCCTTGATAGTAAGCTCTTTTTTAACATCATCTTTGGCCTTACTTGCAGTAATAACAACCACTTGATCATCTATTGTAAAAGACAAGCCTAGTGGATTTAATAACTCCAGCAATAATTGACTGAAATCCTGATCTGTGGCATCAACATTTACTTTACCACATTTATTAACAAGATCCAACTTATAAAGGAAGGTATAGTTCGTCATCTTTTCCAAATTGGAAAATACCTCCTGCACTGTTGCATCTTTCATATTCAACGACACTTTCGTTTGTGAAAACGTATTAGCGGAAAGGTGCATCACCCCCACCAATAATAAAATCATCGAGATTTTCATGCGCAAAAAGAATTTAGATTTCCGATATTGCCAAAAATTCAGCAACAAATCCCAATTTTTTTTCATAGATTTGTAATTCAATTAAATTAAACATTTATTCTGCTCGTCGCCCAACGAGCGGTATACAAAACGGGATTGCCCAATCCCGTTTTTATTTATCAAAAACAGTTAAAGTTCTACCTTTCAGTTCAAAACGTACATCTCCGGATATCTCGAACTTCCGCAACACATCCTCCACAGAAGAATACATTGGCAATTTACCACTGTATATCACACTCTTCGCTCCCTGATTCATGTAAAATACTTCCAGATCGTACCATCTTGAGACGATTCTCAAAATTTCTTCTAAAGCAATGTCTTTGAAATAAAACAACCCATCCTTCCAAGACGTGAATTCATTGACATCAACTTCAGCAATACTCAAGGTTCCGACACCCTTATTATAATAAGCTTGTTCTCCCGGTTTGATCTTCTTCTCCGGTTGCCCATCCCGAAGAATAGCGACACTACCCTCTACTAATGTCGTGTAAACCCCTGGTTCATCAACATACGATTTCACGTTAAAAGATGTACCCAACACCTTCACTTTCATCTCATCCACCTCCACGACAAACGGTTTACTTACATTCCGAGCTACATCAAAGTATGCCTCTCCTTTCAAAATTACACTGCGAACTTTTCCGTCAAACCGAGAAGGAAATTCCAATGTAGTTCCCGAATTCAAGTATACCTTCGTTCCATCACACAATTCCACCGTATACGTTCCTCCATATGGTACATTGATCGTGTTATACCCAATTTCTTTTGTAGTACCATCTGCTAAAGAATCTTGCTCTTTTATTTTCAGTACTCCATCATTATTATCAAAAGCAACATTTACCCGATTATTACGAACAACAGAAGATAATGTATCCAAACGATATTTTAATCCGGATGCCATCTCTAATGTCACAATAGCCTTACCCGGTTCAAATTTTTCTGTTACGGACAAATTGTCTACATCCGGTTCTTGGCTTAACAATATCCAAGCAGAAACTCCTGCAATTACCACAACAGACGCTGCCGCAATCCAAGATAATATTCCTCTTCTTTTTACCTGTTTTCTATTTTTCAGTTTACTTAAAGCCCTTTCCGTATCAAACTTCGCAATAACATGCATTTCATGCTCGATTCGGTTCTTATCTTTTAGCTCCTCCACCAACGTATTCATTTCCTTCACTTCCGACAACACCTGTTCTATCTCTTTCTCCTCTTCCTTAGAAAGTTCCCCTCGGGTATACCGCAATAACTCTTTTGTACATTCAAACGGATTCTTCATCTCTCTTGTAAAATTTCCCCTATTACAAATAACTTTAAAAAAAGGATTACGCAAAACTCAACTTTTTTCATAAAATCTCACTACATTTATTTTGAGTTGATCTATTTTTCAACATCATTAATTAGCGATTATTACGTATCAGTACTCATACTAAAAGCTAATTTTAATTGACAAATCGTCTCTCTACACATAGAATCAACACCAATAATTTTAAATTATACATTTTTATCCATCATCACTCTCCCACGTACACCCATTTTACCGCATCCCCAATAATAATATGATTCGAATCTCCCGTATCATGTAACATGACAACACACTCTCCGGAGGTACTCTCATACTCACCCAAAGAAATCCACCCGCAATCAGAAGTGTCGATTGAAATTTCATGTCTAGCTTCCGGTAACACACTCGTATATGCTTGTGTCCCCATTGTGATAACAAATTACTTTTACACATTATATTCATAGCAGAAAACCTGGGAATATGCACAAACAACTTGTACTTTCCCACCCGCTCCAAGTTCGTGCGCCACTCTACCCATGATTTTCCCTCTCCCCCCTCCGGTACGCACAACAACACTTCGATATACCAGACCATAAGCGTTATTTTCAATTAACGTAAGCCAAGATCACCCATCCAATTTCACAAACCGTTTCACGTTTGCATACTTGTCAAACACGGAATCCTTCCTCGTCAAGTACTCATATAAACTAAACTTTTGGGTGGGTTCCACGATTCGGAATTTCCCTTTTTATATATACATGTATACTAAAAGAAATAATTCTTTTTCCTAAACTTTATTTTTTAGAAATTTTATCTATCACAAATAACTCACAAAAAAGGATTACGCAAAAGACGATCTCTTTTATACAAAAAATAACAACACTGGATACACCCCTTTTAACTTTTCCCGCAATTGAATTTTCGCCTTATTCTTTTGAGCCTTCACGGTATTTACACTAATTGAAAGTTGGGTGGCAATTTCATCATTACTGAAACCTTCCACATAAGCTAATTTAAAAATCCTTCCACATTCTGTAGGTAAGTCTTGAATTGCTCCCATGATCTCTTGATAGACCTCTGCTCGCACCACATTTACGAAAAAATTATTCTCATCCTCCGGGGTATTCTTCTGAATAGATTCCAATATATCAGCACGAATTCCTGTCATTTTTATTTGGTTCAAACAACTATTACGGACAGCCTTATAAAGATAATGTTTCAAATGTTCCTCGTTATCAAAACTTTCATCCCAGTCCAAAAGCTTCATAAACACCTCTTGTACCACATCTTCCGCCTCATCTTGCTCTTTCAGATAATTAAATGCAAAGTAACAAAGTGTTTGATAATAACGCCGAAAATAGCTATCAAACACCCCCTGTTTTCGTATATTTATCTTCTCTATTTTTTGCATCCTTGATAACAAAAAACGATCGTTTATTGCATTTATTATTTGCAAGGATGGCTTTTGATGTATGAGTTTGATTTATATCTAGTTGTGTTTTGGAAGATATGAATAAAATTGTTAAAATAGCTCTATTTAGAGGGGCGCAATAAACGATCCTTTATTTATATTCAAAGACAAAGATATTACATTTAACGAATAATATACCACTTCCTCTCAAAAGAATTCCAATCTTTCCTTAAAGCATTTAATCAAGCCCCACCCACTTACACTTCTACGTAACAAGAAAAACTCTCGTACTAACAAATTATTATTATAAGTTAGTACGAGAGCCATTAAAAATCATCAATCAAAATTCCTACTTCAGCAATCTCTCCAGTTTTTCGATCATCTTCGCAAAAGCCTCCTTAGTATAACCGACCTCAATCTCCACGATCTTTCCCTTCTTATCAATGATAAAATTTCGAGGAATGGTTGCCGTGGCAAACTTCGAATAAATCTTACGTTCCGGATCAAGTCCCATAGGGAACGTGTATCCATTTCTTTCTCGAAACTTCTTTACCTGCTCCTTACTCTCCTCACGAGAAATAGCCAAGAACACGAAATCTTTCCCTTTAAAGCGATCAAGAATCTCCTTCTGCACCCGTTTCAACTCCTCTTGACAAGGAGGACACCACGTAGCCCAGAAATTAATTAATACAATCTTCCCCTTTAAATCTTTAATATTGATCTTTTGCCCGTCAAACATCTCCACAACAAATTCGGGAACATCATCCCCAACCTTTACCAGCGTCTCCTTTTCCTGAGCGTTAACTCTTGCTAAACTTCCCAGTACCAACAAGGAAACGACAAAAACAAATACCCTTTTCATGACCTTTTCTTTATTTGGTTCTAGACAAAGATAAAAAATAATTTCAATAATCATTCTTGAATAAATTAAATACATTTGCATTATAGTATTAACCAGCAAACAAAAATAGACCGTGCGCCTTATTTTTTATCTGTTTTTATTCACTCTCCTGCATTCCTGCCGGGAAGCTAACTCCCGGCTTGAACAAGCCCTGCAACTTGCCGGGGACAACAAGCTGGAACTCCAAAAAGTGCTGGACCACTATGCCGGCGACAGCCTCAAACTAAAAGCGGCCATTTTCCTTATCGAGAACATGCCAGGCCACTATTCCCTCGACGGCCCCTACCTTCGGCAACTCCAACGAGTCATCGACAGTACGGAGACCCCTTACTTGATGAAGAAAGTCATCCTCATGCAACCCCTCCGTTATCCCCGTTCCCGCCAGCAACTCAGGGCGGAACCGGACCTCGAACAAGTGAAAGCCGACTACCTCATTCACCAAATTGACCAAGCCTTCCGGCTATGGACCAACAGTCCTTGGCTCGAAGACCTCACTCTTGAAAATTTCCTTGAATATTTACTACCTTACCGGATTGGTAATGAACCCCTCGATTATTGGCGGGATTCCATAGATTCTCGGCTAAGGGAACGCCTGCAAGAGGCAGGACGCTACTTTGATAACCAAAAACACTCCCCCTACAACATGGCGCAGATCGTTTACGGTCACGCCCTAGGACTTGATTCCGGAAAGGACAACCTGGCAGGAATCCCCTTCTCGGCTAAAGAATGTGTCTTTTCTAGCCAACTACAACTACTGGCATATCGCATGGTAGGTATTCCCGCAGCCATAGACCACGTCCCCTATTGGGCCGACATGAACGGATTCCACGAATGGACGGTCGTCATGGATACCAAAAACAAGGACATACTCGCCGGGCAGATAGAGATGAAAAACGCTCCGAAAGTGTATCGCCGTACGTACTCGATCAACCCCATTCCCGTTCCCGAAAAGGATGAATACATTCCCCCGTTCTTCACAAACCCCTTCAACCGGGATGTCACCAACAAATACCTGCACACCTCGGATATTACGGTCACCGCAACTGTCCCCGTGCAGGCACGACACGCTTATCTCGCCATATTCAACGGGCGAGAACTCCGGGTCGTCGACTGGAGCGACGTGCAACAAGGCAAAGCCCACTTTCATGCCATGGGTTCCAACATCGTGTATTTTCCCGTCTATTTCGAGAAGGAATACCAGCGAAACTTTGCCTATCCCTTCATCCTGCGGGCAAACGGGACAACCGTCACATTACGTCCCGACACGACACGACGACAGACACTCACCCTCACTCGTAAATATCCTTTACATCACAACAAAGTGTACCATGGCAACGCCCTTGTCGGGGCAAGGTTTCAAGCATCGAACGATCCAACATTCCAAAACCCCGTAACCATCCACCGTGTCACCCACAACCCTAATATGCAACCCGTAATCGTTCCGGTCGATACCACGCAAAAATACCGTTACTGGCGATTTAACCATACCAAGATCGTGGAACTCGCCGAGTGGAGATTCAAGGACAACCGAGGCCTAAACCTAACAGGAAAAAGCATTGACCCCGAAGGTAGAGGAGCCCGCCTCGCCAACATTTTCGACAATGACCCGCTTTCCCATGGAAGAATATCCCATCGGCTCGTCGTGGACTTCGATCACCCCGTCAGCGTGTCGGAAATTATCTACCTGCCCCGCAACGATGCGAACGGCGTGTACCCCGGAAACGAGTACGAGCTATTATACTTCGACCTCGGTGGTTGGCAATCTCTCGGTTGTAAAATCGCCACGGACTACTCCGTTGATTTTGAAAATGTTCCATCGAACGCTGTTTATTGGCTGCGCAATCACACGGCTGGCAAGGAAGAGCGCGTATTCACGATACAAAACGGAGAACAACGTTTCTGGTAAAATAAAATCATCATTTTTATTCGTGTTTCCCTTCTTCTTTCAGGAAAAATAGCTAATTTAGGCTATTCATTAAAGAGAGAGGTTATGTTGGATACGATAAAACAGTTCCTCAAGGAACACGAGATTGACGAGAAAGCGGGATTTATCATTGCCGTTAGCGGGGGAGCCGATTCAATCACTTTACTCCACGCATTCAAGTACTTGAATCTACGCATACACGCCTTGCATTGCAACTTCAACCTGCGGGGCAAAGAATCAAACATGGATGAACAATTCGTGAAACGGTTCTGTGAAACCTACGGTATCCCTATGAGCGTGAAACGCTTTGACACCCAAGAATACGCCAAGAAAAAAGGCATCAGCATAGAGATGGCCGCTCGGGAACTACGCTACGACTGGTTCGAAGAAATGCGCCAGAAGAAAAAAATGGACTACATTGTAGTGGGACACCATGCCGACGATCTTGCCGAGACTCTCTTTATTAATATATGTCGCGGAACCGGCATCAAGGGGCTCACCGGTATTCGTCCCGTCAAAGATCGCATTCTACGCCCGCTCCTGTCCCGTTCCCGGGAGGAGATCATCACTTACATCGAGCAAAACCAACTGGGGTATCGTACCGATTCCACCAATAACTCGCTCGACTACGTGCGGAACAAAATTCGCCACATGATCATCCCCGTATGCAAGGACATCAATCCCTCATTCCTCAACACGGTACGGGAAAACTGTAACACCCTCAAGGAAGTGGAGCAAATCTACCGTTACGGCATCGACCGTTTGAAAGAAGAAGTGATTAGCGAGGAAAACGGGGAAACCCTTATTGACATACAAAAGACACTGGCAGCCCCAGCCCCTTACACGCTCTTGTTCGAGATCCTACGGCCATATGGTTTTAACGCCACGCAAATCGAGGATATTCTTGAAAGCAGCGACGCCATTCCCGGAAAACAATTCGAGGCCGAAGAATACTTACTTACGAAAGGCAGGATCTACTGGCGGCTATTCAATATCTTAGAAAAAGAAGACAAACGCACTCTTTTGGCAGATAGTGGAGAATACCACGTTGATGACAGCATCTTCCGGCTCGAAGAACAAGACATCGATGACTCTTTTATCGTTCCCCGTGATCTTGACACAGGGTGTTTTGACCTCGATAAAATCACTTATCCCCTCGTATTACGCCACTGGTCCATGGGTGACTGGTTCTGCCCTCTCGGTATGAAACGTAGTAAAAAGAAATTGAGCGACTTTTTCACAGACTTGAAATTCAGCGCCAAGCAGAAAAAAGACTGCCTTCTCTTACAATCTGGCAAGGACATCATTTGGGTGGTCGGCCATCGCATAGACGATCGCTACAAAGTATCTCCTGCTACCAAAAGAGTTTTAATTATCAAACAAATAAAAGGAATTTAATACGCATTAAATGATCAATACTCTAAATAGAAAAAGAGGCCCGTCGGCCTCTTTT
>ERZ833963.360-NODE-360-length-69215-cov-32.341700_pt1 | contig 69215 bp, 50 predicted proteins | sample MGYA00519693_ERZ833963 | MGnify/ENA primary metagenome ERZ833963 (study PRJEB31850, sample SAMEA3708748) | human gut metagenome | biome: human gut; feature: human-associated habitat; material: faeces | place: China | collected 2014 ...
GAAGGCCTCGGTGGGAACCTGTACGGTTCCCAGATTCCGCATCTTCTTCTTGCCTTCCTTCTGCTTTTCCAGCAGCTTCTTTTTACGAGTGATATCGCCGCCGTAGCACTTGGCCAGCACGTCCTTACGCATGGCCTTCACCGTTTCACGGGCGATGATGCGCCCGCCGATGGCCGCCTGAATGGGTACTTCGAACAGCTGGCGGGGGATATTCTCCTTCAGCTTTTCGCACAGCCGCCGGGCGCGGGGATAGGCCTTATCCCGGTGGGCGATGAAGCTGAGGGCGTCCACGCCGTCGCCATTCAGGAGCAGGTCTACCTTCACCAGATCGCTGGTGCGGTAGCCGGATAGTTCATAATCCAGAGAGGCGTAGCCCTTGGTGTTGGCCTTCAGGGTATCGAAAAAGTCGTAGATGATCTCGTTGAGGGGCATCTGATAGTGCAGCTCCACCAGATGGGTATCCAGATACTGCATATCCTTGAACTCGCCTCGGCGCTCCTGACACATGGGCATGATGTTGCCCACGAACTCATTGGGGGCAATGATGGAGACCTTCACATAGGGCTCCTCGGCGTGCTCGATGGTGCCGGGGTCCGGGTAGTTGTGGGGGTTATCCACCTTCACCATGGTGCCGTCGGACTTATAGACGTGGTAGATGACGCTGGGGAGGGTGGTCACAAGGTCCAGATTGAACTCCCGCTCCAGCCGTTCCTGAATGATCTCCATGTGGAGCATCCCCAAAAAGCCGCAGCGGAAGCCGAAGCCCAGCGCCACGGAACTCTCCGGCTCGAAGGTCAGGGAGGCATCGTTGAGCTGAAGCTTCTCCAGAGCATCCCGCAGATCCGGGTACTTGCTGCCGTCCTCGGTGTAGATGCCGCAGTAGACCATGGATTGGGCGGGGCGGTAGCCCGGCAGGGGCTGACCGGCGGGGGCATCCGCTCCGGTGATGGTGTCGCCCACCTGCGTATCCTTGACGTTTTTGATGCTGGCGGTGAAGTAGCCCACCTCACCGGCCTGCAGGGCATCGGTAGGCTCATTGCCCAGCGGCTTCAGGTAACCGCACTCCAGAATGGTATACTCGGCGCCGGTAGCCATCATGCGGATGGTCTGGCCCTTGCGGAGGGTCCCCTGCTTCACCCGGAAGTACACCACCACGCCCACATAGGGGTCATACTGGCTGTCGAACACCAGCGCCTGCAGGGGGGCCTTGGGGTCGCCGCTGGGGGCCGGGATATTTTGCACGATATCCTCCAGCACCGCCTGAATGTTGATCCCCTGCTTGGCGGAGATCTCCGGTGCGTCCATGGCCGGCAGGCCGATGATGTCCTCCACCTCCTGCTTGGCCTTCATGGGGTCGGCGGCGGGCAGGTCGATCTTGTTGAACACCGGCAGGATCTCCAGATCGTGCTCCATGGCCAGATAGGTATTGGCCAGCGTCTGTGCCTCCACGCCCTGCGTGGCGTCCACCACCAGCACGGCGCCCTCGCAGGCCGCCAGAGACCGGGACACCTCGTAGTTGAAGTCCACATGGCCCGGCGTGTCGATGAGGTTCAGGGCGTAGGTCTCCCCGTCCTGCGCCGTGTAAAACAGGTGGACGGCACGGGACTTGATGGTGATGCCACGCTCCCGCTCCAAGTCCATGTTGTCGAGGATCTGGTTCTCCATCTCCCGTGCCGGGACGGCGTTGCACAGCTCCAGCAGGCGGTCTGCCAGCGTGGATTTGCCGTGGTCGATGTGGGCAATGATGGAAAAGTTTCTGATATGGGATTGGTCAAACATATGGAAAAGGCCTCCTTAGGTCGTTGGTTTCTTAATGCTGGTAGGACTTGCAGCGCTCGTCCACGCTGTGGAACACCTGCGCTGCGCTCTGGCCCACGCCGGGCTGGCCCGTCAGGCTCTCCGGCGTCAGCTCCGGCAGCCCCTCCTGAGCGGCCAGCGCTTGCCGGTAGCGCAGGGCGCATAGCTGCATATCCGCCGCCACCAGTCCGCCGTCAAAGACCGAGGGGGCCACGGCGAACAGATCCTCGTTGCCGCCGCCCTGCCGGTACAGCTGCCGCAGCAGCTGATACAGGGCGTCGCCCAGATAGTCCCCGGCGGCGGTGATGGCCTCCCGGTCCCCGGTCTTGCCCAGCAGCTCAAAGAGGACGCCGGTGGTGTTCACCACCAGCTTTTTTTGCAGAGTCGCCAGAATACTGCCCCGGAGGCTGCCCTTCTCGCCGCTGGAGTCGTACACGTCCTCCGCCTCGATGATAGAGCCGTCCCGGTTCAGAGTGCGGCCCAGCAGGAAATCCGCCGACACGTGGTAGTAGGCGCAGGCCTTCACCACAAAGGCAAGGCCCGGCTCCCGGATGCCGTTTTCATAGTGGCTCAGCAGGGCCTGGCTGATGCCCAGCTCCCCGGCCGCCTTCCGCTGGGAGACGCCCTTCTCCTGCCGCAGCAGGCTCAATGTGCGGGAAAAATCAGTCGCCATTCTCTCTCACCCGTTCTCTTTCTGTTTATACGTTCAGTAAATTATATCTTCTTTATTACCCGATGTAAATAAAAATCTCGCCGGGGCGGCAAACTTTTGCGGAGTTTACCGCCCCATCCCATTCACAAATTGTTTACAGAATAAACATCAAAAAAGGTCAAAACAGGTATTGACATTTCCTACCGGTGTGGTATACTATGGTCAAAGGTCAAGGAAAGGCAATATCAAATCAGGAGGGGAACGATATGGGAATCACAGATATGATCGCCGGGTTCATTCAGGAGGCGCTGGACGATGCAGGCGGTGTTTTGGAGATGCAGCGGGGGGACTTGGCTCAGCGATTTGGGTGCGTACCCAGCCAAATCAACTACGTCATGTCCACCCGGTTCTCTCCGGAGCACGGCTACATCGTGGAATCCCGGCGGGGCGGCGGCGGCTACATCCGCATCTCCCGTGTCCATGTGGACCGGCAGACGCTGATGATGCACGTCATCAACTCCATCGGGTCGGAGATCGATCCGGCCAGTGCCAGAGCCATCCTCTCCAATCTGGTGCAGTCGGAGGCCATCCCCGCCCAGACGGGAAAGCTGCTGGTGAGCCTTTTGGCGGACACCGCTTTGCGATCCGTTCCCAAGGATCAGCGCAGCGTCCTGCGGGCCGACCTGCTGAAGCAGGCCCTCATCCATCTGGTATAGCGTCGGATCGGTACAGTTGACCGGTTTGATTTTTCGATAAGGAGGAAATCATTATGAAATGTCAGAATTGCGGAAGAAATGAAGCGACTTACTACTATAAGAGCAGCATCAACGGACGGGTCACGGAGACGCACCTGTGCGCCGACTGCGCCCGGAAGCTGGGCTATGTGCAGCGGATGCAGCCGGACAGCTTCTTCGGCGACGACTTCTTTTCCCATCCCTTCCGGCTCTTCGAGCCGCTGCTGGGCGGGTTTGGCAATCGCCTGCTGACGGAGTTCCCGGAGCCGGTGGATGTGACCCGGCAGGCCCAACAGGCCGTGGCGGAAGCCCCGGAGGATGCGCTGGTGGACAAGGCGGAGCAGGAGCGCTTCTCCCTGCAGCGTCAGCGCAACGCCCTGCAGACGCAGCTGCGTCACGCCGTAGAGTCCGAGGATTTCGAGTCCGCCGCCAGACTGCGGGATCAGCTGAAGGCACTGCCTCAGCAATAATGCCCCGGCAATAATTTTGGTAGATCACCACACCTTTTGAAAGGAAGTGTTTCTTTATGATGGAAAATAAATTCACCCCCCGTGCAGAGGAGGCTCTGCGTCTGGCCCAAGAGGCCGCTGAGGATATGGGACATGGCTATGTGGGCTCCGAGCACCTGCTGCTGGGCCTGCTGCGGGAAGAGGAGGGCATTGCCCACCGTGTGCTGGAGGAGAACGGACTCACCGACGAGATGGTCTGCGACATCCTGCACCGCAGCGTAGGCACCGGCGTCTCCGGCGCCGCACCCTCTCAGGGGCTGACGCCCCGTGCCAAGAGCGCCGTGGAGTTGGCCGTTTCCGAGGCCGCCCGCACCGGCGCCGGCTACATCGGCACCGAGCATCTGCTGATGGGGCTGCTGCGGGAGGGCAACAACATGGCCCTGCGCATCCTGCGCACCGTGGGCATCGACCCCAAGAAGCTGTACAGCGCCGTGGTGAAGAAGCTCAATGAGGCGCCCCGCACCGCCGCCGTGTCCGGCAGCGCTTCCGCTCCCGCACAGGAGGGCGGCAAGAAGGGCGCTCTGGAGGAGTATACCCGTGACCTGACGGAGGCGGCCCGCAGCGGCAAGCTGGACCCCGTCATTGGCCGTGAAAAGGAGATCCAGCGGGTCATCCAGATCCTGTCCCGCCGCACCAAGAATAACCCCGTGCTCATCGGTGAGCCCGGCGTAGGCAAGACCGCCATCGCAGAGGGTCTGGCCCAGCGCATCGCCGCCGCCGACGTGCCGGAGGAACTGCTGGACAAGCGGGTCCTGTCGCTGGATCTGTCCGGCATGGTGGCTGGCACCAAGTACCGGGGCGAGTTTGAAGAGCGCATCAAGAACGCCATCGATGAGGTGAAGAAGGCCGGCAATGTCATCCTCTTCATCGACGAGCTGCACACCATCGTGGGCGCCGGCTCCGCCGAGGGTGCCGTGGACGCCGCCAACATTCTCAAGCCCGCTCTGTCCCGCGGCGAGATCCGTGTGGTGGGCGCCACCACCCTCAACGAGTACCGCAAGTACATCGAGAAGGACGCCGCTCTGGAGCGCCGGTTCCAGCCCGTCACCGTGGGAGAACCCTCCCCGGAGGCTACGCTGGAGATCCTGAAGGGACTGCGGGATAAGTACGAGGCTCACCACCGTCTGACCATCACCGATGGGGCGCTGGAGGCCGCCGTGGCGCTGTCCCGCCGGTACATCAACGACCGGTTCCTGCCGGATAAGGCCATCGATCTGATGGACGAGGCCGCCAGTCAGGTGCGTATGGCCGCCGAATCCGCCTCCCCCGATCTGAAGGATCTGGAGGAGAAGATCGCCGCCCTGCACCGGGAGAAGGAGGAGGCTGTCGCCGCTCAGGACTTCGAGAAGGCCGCTCAGCTGCGGGATATCGAGAAGAATTATCAGGAGCAGGTGGAGATCGAGCGGGATAAGTGGCATAAGCAGATGTCCACCAACCGTGGCACCGTCACCGAGGACGACATCGCCAAGGTGGTAGCCGGCTGGACCGGCATCCCCGTCACCCGTCTCACCGAGGACGAGAGTCAGCGCCTGCTGAAGCTGGAGGAGACTCTGCATCAGCGGGTGGTGGGTCAGGACGAGGCTGTGGCCGCTGTGGCCAAGGCCATCCGCCGCAGCCGTGTGGGTCTGAAGGACCCCAAGCGGCCCATCGGTTCCTTCCTGTTCCTCGGCCCCACCGGCGTGGGCAAGACGGAGCTGTGCAAGACGCTGGCCGAGTCCATGTTCGGGGATGAGAACGCCATGATCCGGATCGATATGTCCGAATACATGGAGAAGCACACAGTGTCCCGGCTGGTGGGCTCGCCTCCCGGCTATGTGGGTCACGAGGAGGGCGGTCAGCTCACCGAAAAGGTGCGCCGTCACCCCTACTCCGTGGTGCTGTTCGATGAGATTGAGAAGGCCCACCCCGATGTGTGGAACATTCTGCTGCAGATCCTGGAGGACGGTATCGTCACCGACTCTCAGGGCCGCCGGGTGGACTTCAAGAACACCATCATCGTCATGACCTCCAACGTGGGCGCCAAGAACATCACCGCCGCCGAGAAGCCGCTGGGCTTTGACGGCAGCGATCCCGACGCCCAGAAGGACGAGGCCCAGAGCTTCGCCCGTATCCGGGAGGCCGTTATGACGGAGCTGCGCCAGACCTTCCGGCCGGAGTTCCTGAACCGTATCGACGAGATCATCGTGTTCCGCCAGCTGACGGAGGAGAACATCCGCAGCATCGCCCGCCGGATGCTGGACATCATCGGCGGCCGCATGGCCCAGCAGGGCATCACCCTGCAGGCCGACGACGACGCCGTGGCCGCACTGGCCAAGGACGGTTTTGACGCCCGCTACGGCGCCCGTCCCCTGCGCCGCACCCTCCAGACGGAGGTGGAGGATGCAGTGGCCGAGCAGATGCTGGAGGGGAAGCTCCAGTCCGGCGACACCGCTCATGTGTGCCTGAAGGACGGCAAGGTGGTCATCGAGAAGTAAAAACCGCAAGGCCCGGAGGTCTTGCAGTCAGGCCAAGGGGCCGCAGGCAAATGCCTGCGGCCCCTTTTTTTCATACAGGCACCGGCACTTACCGGCTATGGCGGCGGAGGCAGGTGAGATGCAAAGAGGGGAGCAAGCGAAGGCTTGCTCCCCTCTTGATTTTTCTCTCTTACTGGGGCATGGTCTGCACCACGCCACGGGCGCAATCCACCGACACCCGGACGCCGTCCTCCAGACGGCGGGTGGCATCGCCCGCCCCCACCAGCACAGGCTTGCTCAGCAGCAGGCCTACCGTGGCGGCGTGGCACTCGGCGCTGCCCTCCTCGCAGATGATGGCGGCGGCATCCCGCAGATACGGCAGCAGTTCATTGGTGGTATATGGCACCACCAGCACGTCGCCGGCGTGGAACTTCTCCGCCACCTCCTCCACGCTGCGGCACACGCACAGCGGGCCGGAGGCCGTCCGGCCGCCTATGCCCACTGCATTCACCAGTGACCCGCCCACCTGCTGGATACGGATCATGTTGGTGGTGCCGGAGATGCCCACCGGCACGCCGGCGGTGATGACCACCAGATCGCCGTGGCGGATGAGGCCCGCCTTCTCCGCCGACTGCACCGCCAGCTCCACCAGCTCGTCGGTGCTCTCGGCACGGGGCATGGTGATGGGCTCCACGCCCCAGTAAAGGGCCATCTGCCGCTGCACCTGCTCCTCCAGCAGCAGGGCCACCACCGTGGTCTCCGGACGGAAGGAGCTGACCATCTGGGCGGTGATGCCCGCCTGACTTACCGTCAGGATGGCATCGGCGCCAATGTCCTTGGCGGTGGTGCAGGCGGCATGAGCCGTGGCGGCGGTGATGTTCATGCGGTTGCGGCACCGCAGCCCCAGCAGCTTGGCATCGTCGATGTGGGATTCGGTTTTCCGGGCGATGGCATCCATGGTTCGCACCGCCTCCACCGGGTACCGGCCCGCAGCCGTCTCGCCGGAGAGCATGATGGCACTGGTGCCGTCGTAGATGGCGTTGGCCACGTCGGTGATCTCGGCACGGGTGGGCCGGGGGTTCTCGATCATGGAGTCCAGCATCTGGGTGGCGGTAATCACCGGCTTCCCGGCGGCCACGCACTGGGCGATCATATTCTTCTGGATGGCGGGGATCTCCGTGAAGTCGATCTCCACGCCCATGTCGCCCCGTGCCACCATAATGCCGTCCGCCGCCGCCAGGATCTCCGTCAGGTTATTGATGCCCTCCTGATTCTCGATCTTGGCGATGATGCGGATGCGGGACTTGCGGCCCTCCAGCAGCTTGCGGAGCTCCCGCACGTCGGCGGCGGAGCGGACAAAGCTGGCGGCGATGAAGTCAAAGCCCTCCTCCATGCCGAAGAGGATATCCTCACGATCCTGCTGGCTCATATAGGGCATGGACAGGGACACGCCGGGGACGTTGACCCCCTTGTGATCCTTCATGACGCCGCCGTTTTCCACCCGGCAGCGGATGGCGGAGGCGGTGGTGGAGAGCACCGTCAGCTGCACCAGACCGTCGTCTAACAGGATGGTGTCCCCCGCCTTAACGTCCTGCGGCAGCTCAGCATAGGTGACGGCGCAGCGGGTGGCGTCGCCCTCCACGTCCTCCACCGTCAGGGTGAACTCCTGCCCCTCCTGCAAGGTCACGGAGCCGCCGGCAAAGTTTTTCAGCCGCACCTCCGGACCTTTGGTATCCAGCATAGCCGCCACCGGAAGGCCTAACTCCTTCCGCAGGGCCTTCACCTGCTCCAGCCGGGCCTTGTGCTCCGGGTGGGTGCCGTGGGAGAAGTTGAAGCGGGCCACGTTCATGCCCGCCAGCATCATCTCCCGCAGCACGCCCTCGCCGTCGGTGGCGGGACCCAGTGTGCAGACGATTTTTGTCTTTCTCATGATATATCCTCCTCTCCGGGGCCGTGGCTCCGGTTTCTCTTCGGGCCTATTCTACCAAACTTTTCCGCCGGGAACAAGGCTGCCGGGTTGGGGCAGCGCATACTTTAAGGAAACTTTTCGGCGTTTTTAGCTCTCTTGACGATATCTACATGAAAATTTATTCCGCATTTTGTGAATAAAAGCATTGACATATGGTCGTCTGCTGTGCTAAAGTACAGACAAGATTTTTGAAAGGAGCAAAATCGGGTATGAAGTTCGCCGCATCTGCAAATCTGTATTTTGGATATTCCTACTTTTACTTTTATTTTGCAAAAGTAAAAGCGATTTGTGATGCCCAGCAGCGAAAAAGTGCTTGATACCGATTTTCTACTTTTGAAAACAAACCGTATCGAGAGACGCCGTTCGGATCACATGTCCGGGCGGCGATTTTATTTTCCGTCCGGGCCGGAGGAATCTCCCACATCCAGATTCAGGAGGAATTTGTCATGAAAAAGAAACGTTCTCTTTGCGCCGCCCTGCTGGCGGGACTGATGGTGACGGCGGTATGCCTCACCGGCTGCGGTCAGAAGGCTGCCGGCAACGGCAGCTCCGGCGTCGACCCCGACAAAGTCTATCAGGTGGGCGTGTGCCAGCTGACCCAGCACGATGCGCTGGACGCCGCTACGCAGGGCTTCGTGGATGCCTTGAATACCATTCTCGGAAGTGAGCACGTCAACATCGACGTGCAGGTGGCCTCCGGCGACAGCACCACCTGCACCCCCATCGTCAACTCCTTCGTCAACAAGAAGGTAGACCTCATCATGGCCAACGCCACCCCGGCCCTGCAGGCGGCCTATAACGCCACCACCTCCATTCCCATTCTCGGCACCTCCGTTACGGAGTACGGCGTGGCACTGGGACTCTCCGACTTCAGCGGCACCGTGGGCGGCAACATCAGCGGCACCTCCGATCTGGCGCCCCTGACGGAGCAGGCGGACATGATCCTGGATCTGGTGCCGCAGGTCAAGACTGTGGGACTGCTATACTGCTCCGCCGAGCCCAACTCCGAATATCAGGTGAAGGTGGTGGAGGACTACCTCTCCAATAAGGGCATCACCTGCACCCGCTACTCCTTCAGCGACAGCAACGATGTGGCCGCCGTCACCACCAAGGCCGCCGCAGACAGCGACGTCATCTACATCCCCACCGACAACACCGCCGCCTCCTGCACTGAGACCATCGGCAGCATCGTCCGCTCCGCTAAGACCCCGGTAGTGGCCGGCGAGCAGGGTATCTGCGCCGGCTGCGGCATTGCCACCCTCTCCATCAGCTACTACGATCTGGGCTACAAGACCGGCGAAATGGCCGCTCAGATCCTCAAGGGCGAGGCGGATATTTCCCAGATGCCCATTGAATACGCCAATGCCTCCAAGCTCTACAACGCCGATATGTGCCAAGAGCTGGGCATCACCGTACCGGAGGGCTACACCGCTCTGGAGGGCTGAAGCACTCCCTGAGAAAACAGGAATCGGAAAAGGAAGGAAATATAAATATGATCGATCTGCTGAGCTCCCTGCCGGGCGCCGTGGCCCAGGGCCTCATCTGGGGCATAATGGCGGTGGGCGTTTACATCACCTATAAGCTGCTGGACATCGCCGATCTGACGGTGGACGGCTCCATCTGTACCGGTGCGGCGGTCTGCACCATGATGCTGCTGAGTGGCCGGAGCCTGTGGCTGGCGGTGCTGTGCGCCGTGGCGGCGGGCCTGCTGGCCGGGGTCGTGACGGGCCTGCTGCATATCTGGCTGGGCATCCCCCCCATTCTGGCAGGCATCCTGACCCAGATGACCCTGTGGTCTGTGAACCTGAAGATCATGGGCAAGGCCAATCAGGGCCTGTCCGTCCGGGACAACCACGTCCTTCTCAGCCAGATGGACGTCCCCGGTGCGCTGGTGGTGCTGGCCATTGCCGCCGTGCTGGTGGTGGCGGTGCTGTACCTGTTCTTCGGCACGGAGCTGGGCTGCGGCATCCGGGCCACCGGCTGCAACCCCGTCATGAGCCGGGCGCAGGGCATCAACACCGATCTCAGCAAGGTCATCGGGCTGTCCCTCTCCAACGGGCTGGTGGCCCTGTCCGGGGCGCTGCTGTGCCAGTATCAGGGCTACGCCGATATCAACATGGGCCGGGGCGCCGTGGTCATCGGTCTGGCGGCGGTGGTCATCGGGGAGGCGGTGGTCAAGCACATCTCCCCCAACTTCGCCGTCCGACTCACCGGCGTACTGGTGGGCGCCGTCATCTACTATCTGGTGTATCAGGTCATCATCTTCGTGGGCTTCGACACCGATCTGCTGAAAATGTTCTCGGCGCTGGTGGTGGCCGCCTTTTTGGGCGTGCCGTATGTGAAGAAGCAGTTGGCCCGGAAGCACCATGTCAAAGGAGGGATCCGTCATGCTTGAAATGCGCCATGTGACCAAGATCTTCAATCCCGGTACCGTGGACGAAAAAATTGCTCTTAATGACCTGTCCTTCACCCTCAACGACGGGGACTTCGTCACCGTCATCGGCGGCAACGGCGCCGGAAAGAGCACCATGCAGAACGCCATCTGCGGCACATGGCTGCCGGATGCGGGGGAGATCCTTCTGGATGGGATCGACCTCTCCTCCCTGTCGGAGCATCAGCGGGCCAAGTATCTGGGCCGGGTGTATCAGGATCCCATGACCGGCACCGCCGCCGGGATGCAGATCGAGGAGAATCTGGCTTTGGCGGCCCGCCGCGGCCTGCGGCGCACCCTGCGGCCCGGCATCCGCAAAGCGGAACGGGAGGAGTACCGGCAGCGGCTTCAGGAGCTGGGGCTGGGGCTGGACACCCGTCTTTCGGCCAAGGTAGGCACCCTCTCCGGCGGCCAGCGGCAGGCGCTGACGCTGCTGATGGCCACCCTCCGCAAGCCGAAGCTGCTGCTGCTGGACGAGCATACGGCGGCGTTGGACCCCAAAACCGCCGCCAAGGTCATGGAACTGACGGAGCGGATGGTGACGGAGGAGAAGCTCTCCACCCTGATGATCACCCACAATATGCGGGACGCCATCCGCTACGGAAACCGCCTTATCATGCTCCACGCCGGGCGCATCATTCTGGATATCTCCGGTCAGGAGAAGAAGGATCTCACCGTGCCGGAGCTGCTGGAGATGTTCGCCCGTGCCAGCGGCGACGAGTTCTCCGGCGACCGGGCCATTCTGGCATAAAGCCGCTTTCCTCACCCTCTACTTCTTCCGGCACTGCCGGGAGACTTCCTTCCTTTATTACCCAGCAAGGCCCCGCCGAAAAGGCGGGGCCTTGCTGGGTAAGCGAGTCGAAAAAGTCTTTTCGACTCGCTGTAACATTTTTCAGAACTTCAAAAAGTTCTGAAAAATGTGGATCATCATTGTGCAGGACACCCTTCCCGGGTTTCCCGCACACACCCTTCCGCCCCGTTGACGAAATTGTCCCGCTTTGGGGGCAGCCTCACCCAGCAAGGCCCCGCCGAAAAGGCGGGGCCTTGCTGGGTATTTTCGTATATTCGTATATGTATATGGAATGTATGTGTAGAATATAGAAAGGGCGAGGGCGTGGTCAGGCCACATCCTCGCCCGGTGTGCTTGCTCTCAGGTGCGCTTTTGCAGCTTTGCCAGCATCCGCTCAAACTCCTCCGGCCGGGGGCAGGTGAGCTCCACTGGGCAGCCGGTACGGGGATGGAGAAAGCGCAGGCCCGTGGCGTGGAGACACTGGCCCGTCAGACCCGGCACGGGCTTCCTATTGCCGTATACGGTGTCCCCCAGAATAGGGTGGCCGATATAAGCCAGATGGACCCGGATCTGGTGGGTACGGCCCGTCTCCAGTCGGCAGCGCAGGTGGGTGACGCCGGGATACCGGGCCAGCACCTCCCAATGGGTGACAGCAGGGCGTCCTTCGGCCACCACCGCCATCTTCTTGCGGTCGCTGCGGCTGCGGCCGATGGGGGCGTCCACGGTGCCGCTGTCCTGCCGGAAGTTCCCCACCGCCAAACACTCATAGGTACGGGCCAGCGTATGATCCGCCAGCTGGGCCGCCAGTGCCAGATGGGCGGCGTCGTTTTTGGCGGCGATGATCAGGCCGCTGGTGTCCCGGTCGATGCGGTGGACGATGCCGGGACGCTTCTCGCCGCCGATACCGGAGAGGGAGTCCCCGCAATGGTGCAGCAGGGCGTTGACCAGCGTGCCGTCCGGATGGCCCGGCGCCGGATGCACCACCATGCCCACGGGCTTATTCACCACGATGACGTCCTCATCCTCGTAGACCACGTCCAGCGGGATATCCTGCGGGACGGCCTCCGGCTCCTCTGCCTCCGGCAAAATCACGCACAGCTCCTCCCCACCGGCGATGCGGTAGCTTTTGCCGGGGACGGCGCCATCACAGGTGACGCAGCCCTCCGCCAGCAGCCTTGCGGCGGCGGAGCGGGTCAGGCCCTCCACCCGCCGGGACAGGAAGCTGTCCAGCCGGGTGCCGGTATCCTCCTCAAGAGGGGTCAGACGGATCGTGTGCATGGTCAGGCTCCTTCTTTTTCTTGTCGTACTTGTCGTAGAGGAACAGGTAGTATATCCCGCCCAGAATGGCTCCCACCACCACGCAGCAGTCCGCCAGATTGAACACCGGGTAGCTGAACAGCTGCAAGTCGAACATATCCACCACGTAGCCGTGGACGATGCGATCGATGATGTTGCCGATGCCCCCTGACAGGATCAGGGTGCAGGCGGTGACGCCCGTCCAGTGGCGCACCACCTTTTTGAGGAGCAGCAGCGCCACCACCGCCAGCAGCACCGCCGTGAACACCACCAGCAGCACCGTCCGGCCGGAGAAGCTGGACCATGCCGCCCCGTAGTTATGCAGCCGGGTCAGCTGCATGAAGCTCGGCAGGAACGGCGCCGACTCCCCCACGGCCAAGTGGGTCACCACCCAATATTTCAGTATCTGGTCGCCGGCCAGCAGCACGGCGCCAAGGATCGCATACCACATAATGTACTCCTTCTGCACATGGATTTTGGCTATGGGTTTATTGTACCCTATCGGCGGCGGGTTTGCAACCGCCGACTTGTAAACACTATGCAGGAGATGCCACTGATTTTTAACCGCACTGTCACCGGTTTGTAAATGTTTTTCATCATTTCGTGATGAATCTGTCCAGAAAATTCGGTATGATAAAGTCGTAAAGCAAACCAATGTGCATCCGGAAGAAAGGAGCTGCCATGAAAAGGCTTTGTGCGATCCTGCTGGGACTGATGATGCTGGCGGGCCTGTGTGCCTGCGGACGGAGAACCTCTCCCGCACCTGCTCCCAAAACGCCGGAGCCTGTCACGGTCATCACTCCGGCGCAGCCCACCCCTTCGGAGGCGGAGGTGGTTCCCGTTTCCTCCCCCGATGGCACCACGCCGCTGACGGCGGCGGAGCTGGACTGGTTCGGGCGGCGTTTCTTCAACGTGGTCCCCGGCTGGGGTCCCAACCGGTTTCTGGCCTGCGCCTATGACCGGCCGGAGGACATGGATCTGGCGGCGGTGCTGGCCTGCGGGCCGGAGGGCGGCTGGAACGTCACCTCTCAGGAGCGGGACATGATCGCCGCCGGGGGAACGGACAGCGTGGTCCGCATCCCGCTGGAGCAGGCGCAGGAGCTGATGCTGCGCTACACGGGGCTGGCCCTGTCCGACACACAGGGCGTGGGACTGGACAGCCTGTGCTACCTCTCGGAGTACAATGCCTACTACCGGGTGGGCAGCGAGGCGGAGGCTGCCTACTGCCGCATCCTCTCCGGATGGCACACGGCGGACGGGCTGACGGTATTGCAGTATGACGGCGGCACCGTGACCCTGCGGCAGCTGGATGGCCGGTGGGTGTTCGTATCCAACGTGCCGGGCCGCAGCGCATAAAAAGGTCTTACTCTTTCCTCTCATTCTCTCAATAGGCGGAAGCAGCCGGACGGGTTCCCGTCCGGCTGCTTCCGCCTATTTTTGCTATTCCCCGGCTCCGTTTATTTTTTCTGCTCCCCGGCCTCGCAGTAAAACAGGATCTCCGCCCTCTGTAAGGAGCGGCAGTTTTTTGGATTTTTTCGTCGGGATTTCTTGTACCGGGGAGAGAAATATGGTATACTAACGTGATAAATATGGAAGATAGTGCCCCGGCATCCCACCGGGGCGGGGAGGTACCCATTGGATAGAAAAACAGTTCTTCTGGACGAAGCGCAGCTGGAGCGGCAGCGGGAGTATACCCGCCAGCTGGCGGCCCTCCATCAGCAGCGGGGCAAGCCCGTCTATGCGCTGGTGGACACCTTCGGCTGCCAGCAGAATGTGGCCGACAGCCAGCACATTCTGGGTATGCTGCGGGACATGGGCTGCCAGTTCACCGACGATGCCGCTCAGGCGGATATCGTGGTGCTGAACACCTGCGCCATCCGGGATCACGCCGAAAAGCGGGTCTACGGCAATCTGGGGGCGTTGACCCACACGAAAAAGCAGAACCCGGAGCAGGTCATCTGCCTGTGCGGTTGCATGGCCCAGCGGCCGGAGGTGGCGGAGAAGGTGCGCCAGAGCTATCGCCACGTGGATCTGGTGTTCGGGCCGCAGGCTCTGTGGAAGTTCCCGGAGCTTTTGTATCAGGTCTATACCCGGCGGGGGCGTGTGTTCTCCGTGGAGGATGAACACGGCACCATCGCTGAGGGGATGCCCGTGGTGCGGGAAGGCAATGTCCGGGCGTGGGTGTCTATCATGTACGGATGCAACAACTTCTGCTCATACTGCATCGTCCCCTACGTCCGGGGGCGGGAGCGCAGCCGGGAGCCTCAGTGCATCATCGACGACGTGCGGCAGCTGGCCGCCGAGGGGTATAAGGAGATCACCCTGCTGGGGCAGAACGTCAACTCCTATGGCAAGGATCTGGAGACGCCGTGGGACTTTGCCGACCTGCTGCGGGAGCTGGACAAGATCGAGGGGGACTATCTGATCCGGTTCATGTCCTCCCAGCCCAAGGACGCCACCCCCAAGCTGTTTGACACCATGGCCCGGAGCCGGCACGTGGCCCACCAGCTGCACCTGCCGGTGCAGTCCGGCTGCGACCGGGTGCTGCGGGCCATGAACCGGCCCTATGACCGGGCCAAGTATCTGGAGCTCATCACCTATGCCCGGAAGGTCATGCCCGATCTGGTGCTGACCTCGGATGTCATCATCGGCTTCCCCGGCGAGACGGAGGCGGAGGCCATGGAGACGGTGGAGCTGGTGCGGCAGGTGGAATTTGACGCCCTGTTCACCTTCATCTTCTCTCCCCGGCCCGGTACGCCGGCGGCCAAAATGGACGATCCCGTCCCCCGCAGCGAGAAGCAGAAGTGGTTCGACACCCTCTGCGCCGTGCAGAACGATATCTCTGCCCGGCTCCACGCCCGATATGTGGGCCAGACCCTGCGTGTGCTGGTGGACGGCCGCACCGACGACGCACGCTGGCCCCTATCCGCCCGGACGGCGGGAGGGCGGCTGGTACATCTGGTGGGCGACGAGGCCGCTCTGGGCCAGTACCGGCAGGTACGCATTACCGACAGCAACACCTGGGCGCTGTTCGGGGAAATGGTATGACCCTCCCTCAGTAAATGGGCTGGTGGAAGAGTTTTCCACCTGTCAGCCCGGAGTTTTGCACTTTTCAACAGGGTTTTCCACCAAATTCGATCGCTTTCACTTATTTCTGGCAGAAAGAGGTATGAGGGTATGGCAGAAATGACGCCCATGATGCGCCAATATATGGAAATCAAGGAGCAAAACAAGGACTCCATCCTGTTCTTTCGGCTGGGGGATTTTTACGAGATGTTCGGGGACGACGCCCGGAAGGCGTCCCGTGAACTGGATCTGACCCTTACCACACGGGATAAGGACAAGAACAAGTCCTTTGAGGAGAAGATCCCCATGTGCGGCATCCCGTACCACGCCTCCGACGCCTATATCGCCCGGCTCATCGCCAAGGGCTACAAGGTGGCTATCTGCGAGCAGACGGAGGATCCTGCCGCCGCCAAGGGGCTGGTGGAGCGGGACATCGTCCGCATCGTGACGCCGGGTACCGTCATCGACTCTGCCTGCCTGGAGGAGGGGCGCAGCAACTTCTGCGCCGGAATCTATCTGGACGGAGACTACGCCGGGTTCAGCGTGTGCGATATCTCCACGGGGCAGACCCATGTGACGGCCTTCTCCGGGCCGGATCGGGAGGCCCACCTGCAAAATGAGCTGGGGCGCTTCGCCCCGGCGGAGGCGGTGCTGAATCCCGGCGCCGCCGAGGATACGGCCCTGCGGGCGCTGCTGGAGGACAAGCTCCGGTGCCACATGGAGCGTCTGCCCGCCGGGCGATTCCAGCTGCCCGCCGCCGAAAAGCGCATCCGCCAGCAGTTCGGGGACGATGCCGCCCAGCGGCTGCCCCGTGACAATCCGGCGGCTATGCTGGCGCTGGGTGCTCTGCTGGACTATCTGCACGATACCCAAAAAACGGACCTGAACCATGTAGACCGGCTGGACTACTACCGGCAGGGACAGTTCATGGAGCTGGATCTGACGGCCCGGCGGAATCTGGAACTGACGGAAACTCTGCGGGGCAAGGAGAAAAAGGGCAGCCTTCTGTGGGTGCTGGACAAGACCAAGACCGCCATGGGGGCACGGCTGCTGCGAAGTTGGCTGGAGCGGCCCCTGCTGTCCGTTTCCGCCATTGCACGGCGCAACGACGCCGTGGCGGCGCTGGTAAAGCACACCGTGCAGCGGGAGGAGCTGATCCTGGCCCTCACCGGCATCGGGGACATGGAGCGGCTTATGGGCCGCATCGTCTACGGCAGCGCCGGAGGCCGGGACATGGTGTCCCTGAAAAACGCCATGGATCATCTGCCCGCCATTTGCCAGCAGCTGGCCGCCTTCGAGGGCGGACACCTGCGGGAGCTGGGCGCCCGTCTGGATCCGCTGGAGGATCTGGCGGAGGTCATCGGCAAGACTTTGCAGGACGATCCCCCCTTCTCCGTGCGGGAGGGTGAGTTCATCCGGGACGGCTTTGACCCGGAAGTGGACCGGCTGCGGGGCATCCTCCACGGCGGCAAGGGCATCATCGCCTCCATGGAGGCTGCCGAGAAGGAAAAGACCGGCATCCGCACCCTGAAGATCGGCTATAACAAGGTATTCGGCTACTACATCGAGGTCTCCAACTCCTTTAAGGAGCTGGTGCCGGAGACATACATCCGCAAGCAGACGCTGGTCAACGGCGAGCGCTACATCACACAGGAGCTGAAGGATCTGGAGCACGATATTCTCTCTGCCTCCGACCGGGATGCGGCGCTGGAATATGAGCTGTTCACCCGGCTGCGCCAGACCCTGTGCGACGCCGTGACCCGTGTGCAGGGAGCCGCCGCCGTAGTGGCGGAGCTGGACTGCCTGTGCTCGCTGGCGGCGGTGGCGGTGAAGAACAACTACTGCTGCCCGGTGGTAGATGAGTCCGGGGTCATTGAAATCCATGACGGCCGCCACCCGGTCGTGGAGTGTATGCGCCCCGACGCCATGTTCGTCCCCAATGATACCTATATGGGGGAGAAGGAAAACCGGGCCGCCATCATCACCGGCCCCAACATGGCGGGTAAGTCCACCTATATGCGGCAGGTGGCCCTGATGGTGCTCATGGCTCAGATCGGCTCCTTCGTGCCGGCTAAGGCCGCCCGCATCGGCATCGTGGACCGCATTTTCACCCGCATCGGCGCCTCCGACGACCTGTCGGCGGGGCAGTCCACCTTTATGGTGGAGATGACAGAGGTCAGCGATATCCTCCGCTGCGCCACCTCCCGAAGTCTTTTGATCTTAGATGAAATTGGCCGGGGCACCTCTACCTTTGACGGCATGAGCATCGCACGGGCGGTGCTGGAATACTGCGCCGACCCCAAAAAGCTGGGGGCCAAGACCCTGTTCGCCACCCACTATCACGAGCTGACCGCCATGGAGGGGACCCTCCCCGGTGTGAAGAACTATAACATCGCCGTCAAGACCCGTGGGGAGGACATCATCTTCCTGCGGAAGATCATCCCCGGCGGCGCAGACCGCAGCTACGGCATCGAGGTGGCCCGTCTGGCGGGCCTGCCGTCCACGGTAGTCAATCGAGCCAAGAAAATCCTCCGCCAACTGGAGGAAGAAGCCGGGCGGCCCGCCCCGGCGGTGCAGGCGCAGGAGGATCAGGTATCCCTGACGGCCCTGTCGGAGGGGGAGGTTATCGACCAGCTGCGCCGGGCGCAGGTAGATACCCTCAGCCCGCTGGAGGCTCTGAATCTGCTGTACGAGTTGAAAAAGAAGCTGAACTGACGGGGCGAAGCCCCGTCCACGGGCCTCTATGAAAGGAGCGTTCTATGCCTGATATTCAATGCCTGCCCAGCCACGTGGCGGACCTCATTGCCGCCGGCGAGGTGGTGGAGCGGCCCGCCAGCGTGGCCAAGGAGCTGCTGGAGAACGCCATCGACGCCGGGTCCTCCGCCATTGTGGTGGAGATCCAGCACGGCGGTCTGACCTATCTGCGGATCGCTGACAACGGCTGCGGCATCGACGCCGAGCAGCTGCCCACGGCCTTTTTGCGCCATGCCACCAGCAAGCTGCGGACGGCGGCAGATCTGGCCGCCATCGGTACGCTGGGCTTCCGGGGTGAGGCGCTGGCCGCCATCTCCGCCGTGTCACGGGTGGATATCTTCTCCCGGCGGACGGGGGCGGAGACAGGGGCCTCCCTGCATCTGGAGGGGGGCGTCCCCGGTCAGGTAGAGGAGGTGGGCTGCCCGGAGGGTACCACCATCTGCGTCCGGGACCTGTTTTACAACACCCCCGCCCGGATGAAATTTATGAAGAAGGATTCTGCCGAGGGGGCCGCCGTCAGCGGCATCGTGCAGCATCTGGCCCTGAGCCACCCGGAGATCTCCTTCAAGCTCATCCGGGATGGTGTGGAGCTGCTGCACACCCCCGGCGACGGGGACCTGCAGTCGGCGGTGTACGCCGCCATGGGGCGGGACTTCGCCATGGGACTGCTGCCCATCAGCGGATGCAGCGGCGATATCTCCGTGGAGGGATTTGTCACCAAGCCCCTCAACGGCCACGGCACCCGTGGCCGCCAGCTGTTCTTCGTCAACGGCCGGTTCATCAAGAGCCAACTGCTGACGGCGGCGCTGGAGGAGGCCTACCGCAACCAGTTGCTGAAGGGGAAGTTCCCCGGCTGCGTGCTGCGGCTCACCATGCCCGCCGACCGGTTGGATGTCAATGTCCACCCCGCCAAGACGGTGGTGAAATTCGTCAACGACAAGGAGGCCTTCAACGCCGTGTATTACACGGTGCTGGACGCCCTGAATACCCCCGCTCCGCAGCCCAAAAAGCCCCGGCAGGAGTCCTTTTACCAGACTATGACGGTGCAGCAGTACCGGGAGCGGGCGCCGCAGCCGGAGGAGAAGAAGCCTCTGGGCTCCTACACCGTCCGGCCCGCCGCACCGGCCTCCCAGCCGCTGGAGGTTCACGATGTGGCTCCCCGAAAAGGGGAGGCTTTCACCGTCACCTCCTCCGGCGTCAGCTATCGCATCACGCCCCCCGCCGTACAGGAGGAACCATCGGCCCCGGCAGCACCCATGCCGGAGAGGGCCGTCCCCGTCCCGGCGGAGCCGGTGCAGGAGACGATCGTTTCCTCCCCCGCAGAGGAGGAAACCGTCCCGCAAAGTGCAGCACAGCAGACGGTGGAGCCGGTGTGCCAGACCCCATGGCGGGTGGTCGGCGAGGTGCTGCGGACGTACATCATCTGCGAGGACGACCAGGAGAATGTGTGGCTCATCGACAAGCACGCCGCCCATGAGCGGGTGCGGTTCGATGCCCTGAAAAACAACACCCAGCCGGTGATGTCCCAGCAGCTTCTGTCGCCGCTGGCGGTGGAGCTGTCGGCGGAGGATGCCGCCTCCCTGCTGGAGCAGCTGCCGCTGCTGGAGGAGTTCGGCTTTGTGTGCGAGGACTTCGGAGACGGCACGGTGCTGGTACGGCAGGTGCCGTCGGATCTGGAGGTGGGGGATGTCCCTGCTGCTCTGGAGGAGCTGGCAGAGGATCTGCGGCTGAACCGGGCCGATCCCGCCGCCGCACGGGACAGTCTGCTCCAGACCATGGCCTGTAAATCCGCCATCAAGGCGGGGATGTGGTCCGATCCCTCGGAGCTTCAGGCGCTGGCGGATAAGGTGCAGAGCGGAGAAATCCGCTACTGCCCCCATGGCCGCCCGGTGGCGGTAAAGCTCAGTAAGTACGAAATGGAGAAGATGTTCAAGCGGGCGTAAATTTCTCTGTTGCCTCCGGCGACCCACTTCTCTCAGCAGCCGGGAAAGCGCCCCGCCGGCGGCAAAAAAAGAAAGAACGATCGGGAAAGGAGTCCCCCTATGATCCCACAGATCATCTGCGTGGTGGGTCCCACCGCCACGGGAAAAACGAAAATGGGCGTGGCGCTGGCTCACCGCTTCGGCGGCGAGGTGGTGTCCGTGGACTCCATGCAGATCTATCGGGGCATGGCCATCGGTACCGCCGCCCCCACTCCAGAGGAGATGGAGGGCATCCCCCACCACATGGTGGGCGTGGCCGATCCCGCCGAGAGCTGGTCCGTGGCCCGGTTCGTATCGGAGGCCGATGTCTGTGTGCAGGATATCCTCCGCCGGGGCCGCCGCCCTATTCTGGTGGGCGGCACGGGGCTGTATCTGGAGTCCCTGATCCGCGGCACGGACTTTGCCGCCGGAAGCGCCGGCGGTGTGACCCGGCAGCGCCTGCAGCAGCGGCTGGAGCAGGAGGGCATCGGCCCGCTGCTGGCAGAGCTGCAAACCATCGACCCGGACAGCGCCGCACGGCTCCATCCCAGCGACGAAAAGCGCATCCTCCGGGCGCTGGAGGTGTGGTATGAGACCGGCGAGACCATCACCCAGCACGACCGTCGCACCCGACAGCAGCCGCCCCGCTATCAGGCCGCCTACATCGGCCTGAGCTTTCAGGATCGGGCGCAGCTGCGCCGCCGCATCGACCTGCGGGTGGATGAGATGGTGCGGCAGGGACTGCTGGAGGAGGTGCAGGCCCTGCTGGCAGCGGGGCTGCCTCCCACCGCTACGGCGTGGCAGGCCATCGGCTACAAGCAGTTTCTGGCGGCGGCAGACGGCCGCTGCACCGTAACCGAGGCCATCGAGGAGGTCAAACTCCGCTCCCGGCAGTATGCCAAGCGGCAGCTGACATGGCTGCGGCGCAACCCGGACATCCACTGGATCCTGTGGGGAGAGGAGCCGAATTTTCCCCAAGGCCTGCAAAATGCGACAGAATATCTCACCGCTCTTGGCTTACGATAAGCCTAGGAGCGGACGGCACATCGTCCGCCAACAGAGAAAAGGAGCAGACGATATGCAAAAGAGCAACAACCTTCAGGAAATTTTCCTCACTAAGGCCCGCAAGCAGAGTATTCCCCTGACCATCTTTCTGATGAACGGCTTTCAACTGCGGGGCGTGGTGACGGGCTTTGACTGCTTCACCGTGGTGCTGGACACCGACGGCAAGCAGCAGATCATCTATAAGCACGCTATTTCCACCATCGTTCCCATTCACCCCGTCTCGCTGCAGGAGGAGCCCTGCTTGCCGTCGGACGAGTGAGGCGTCCCAACATTCCACCAAGGAGGAGCCATGAACAACACCCGTGTTTTCCGCTTTCTCAGCATCGCCCTGCTGGCGGCCATTGCGCTGTACTTCGCCGCACAGGGCTATTTTGCCCTGACGGACCCCTTCACCACCACGCTGGTCTATCAGAGCTCCGCCGAGGACACCATCGACGTCAGCGGCTGGCTGGTCCGGGACGAGGAGGTCCTCTCCGGTGAAAGCGGCACCGTGCGCCATGAGGTCAGCGAGGGTGAACGGGTGGGCAAGGGCCAGACGGTGGCCACGGTATACAGCGGCAGCGATGCGCTGGACACCGTGCAGCAGATCGAAACCAAGGAGCTGCAGCTGCAGCAGCTGCAATTCGCCCTGTCCTCCTATCTGAACCCCGACGCCACCCTGAAGCTGGACGGCTCCATCACCGAGAGCCTGCTGAACATCCGCCGTTCCCTCTCCGGCGGCGACTACGACGATGCGGCGGACCAGACGGCTCAGCTGAAGGCCGCCATTCTCAAGCGCAGCCACACCTACTCCTCCGGCGAGGAGATCGAGGCGGACATCGCCACGGTGCAGGGGGAGCTGTCCGCTCTGCGAAGCTCCCTCTCCGGGGCCCGGACGGTGACGGCAGAGCACTCCGGCACCTATTCCGCCGCCTGCGACGGCTATGAATCCCTGCTGACGCCGGATTTTTTGCAGTCCGTGACCCCCTCCCAGCTGGAGGGACTGCCCTCCGGCCAGACCGGCGGCAGCTCTCTGGGAAAGCTCATCATCGGGGAGAAGTGGTACTACACCGCCGTGATCACTGCGGAGCAGGCCCAGCAGCTGGAGAAGGGTGACTGGCTGACCCTGCGGTTTTCCAAGGGTGCTCAGCAGGATATCGACGCCCAGGTCACCTATCTCAGTGCCGCCGAGGACGGCAAGCAGGCGGTGGTGCTGACCTGCCGGGAGTATCTGGCCCAGACCACCCAGCTGCGCCATCAGGCGGCTCAGCTGGTGCTGCGGTCCTATGAGGGACTGCGGATCCCCACCAACGCCCTGCGGATGAGCGAGGACAACCATCTGGGGGTCTACTGCGTGGTGGGCAAGGTGGCCAGCTTCAAGCCGGTGTCCATGGTCTATCGGGGCGACGGATACAGTCTGGTGCAGGCCGCCAGCCCGAGTCAGGACGTTTCCGTCCTGCGGCCGGGGGACGAGGTCATCGTCACCTCCAGTAAGCTCTCCGGCGGACAGATCGTGCAGTAGCAGCCGCCCAGCAGATGCCATCGGCCAATAAGTGCAGCCACATAAATAGATTCCATCGGGAAAGGAAAGATCTGTATGACCATTACGGAACACATTGCCGCCGTGCGGCGGGAGATGGCGGAGGCCGCCCGAGAAAGCGGCCGCAGCGAGCGGGACATTTTTCTGGTGGGCGCCAGCAAGATGAACGACGCCGCCGCCTGTCAGGAGGCCATCGCCGCCGGAGTGGACGCTCTGGGGGAGAACCGGGTGCAGGAGATGACCGCCAAGCTGGCTCAGAACGCCTATGACGGAGCGCCCCTGCACTTCATCGGCCATCTGCAGCGCAACAAGGTGCGGCAGGTGGTGGGCAAGACCGCTCTCATCCAATCCATCGGCTCCGAGGCCCTGCTGCGGGAGGTGGAGAAGGAGGCTGCCCGGCAGCAGCTGGTGCAGGATATCCTGCTGGAGGTGAACATCGGCGGCGAGGAGGCCAAGAGCGGCTTTGCCCCGGAGGAGACGGAGGCGGCGGCCGTTCTGGCCCGTGAGCTGCCCCATGTCCGGGTCCGGGGACTGATGACCATCCCGCCGGTGGAGACGGTCCCCCACGGCAATCTGGTATATTTCGAGAAAATGCACCGTCTTTATGTTGACATAAACGGGAAAATATACGATAATAAATTAGAATACATCTCCATGGGCATGAGCGGCGACTTTGCCGATGCCATCCGGGCCGGCAGCAATATGGTCCGGGTGGGGACTGCTATTTTCGGTGCCAGGGATTATACCAAATAAAGAAACAGGAGGGTCTTTCCATGAGCCTGATGGACGAATTTAAGAAGATCATTCATCCCTATGACGATGAGGATGACGATTACGAGGAGGATGTGGGCCGTGACAGCGAGCCGACCTACTTCGAACCCCGTGAACCCCGTGAGTCCTCCCGCCGCAAGGAGGTCCCTGCGGAGGAGCGGCGCAACAAGGTGGTGAACATCCACGCCACCACCCAGCTGAAGGTGGTGCTGGTAAAGCCGGAGCGCTTTGAAAACGCCTCGGAGATCGCTGACCATCTGCGGGAAAAGCGCACGGTGGTGCTGAATCTGGAGGGTACCAACAAGGATGTGGCCCGGCGGCTGGTGGATTTTCTCTCCGGCGTGGCCTACGCCGGTGACGGGAAGATCAAGAAGGTCTCCACCAATACCTATATCATCACGCCCTATTCCGTGGATCTCATGGGCGACCTGATCGACGAGCTGGAGAACAACGGCCTGTACCTGTAAGGGCCGGATAGAGATGTAAATCGGAGGGATAGATCATGTTTACACCGCAGGAAGTTTCCGAAAAGACGTTCCCCAAGGCATCCGGCTTCAACAACGGCTACGGCATGGCCGCCGTGGACGAGTTTCTGGATGCGCTGACGGAGGATTATACGGCCCTGTATAAGGACAACGCCGCCCTGAAGGCCAAGCTGAAGGTGCTGGCGGAGAAGGTGGAGGAGTATCGGGCCACCGAGGACGCCATGCGCTCCACCCTGCTGTCGGCCCAGCGGATGGCGGCCCAGATGGTCTCCGACGCACAGGCCCAGCGGGACAAGATGCTCTCGGACGCCCAGGAGGAGGCCAACCGGCAGGTGGCCCAGCTGGAGCAGCAGGTGGCACAGGCCCAGCACAAGCTGACCATGGCTCAGGCCAGCCTGTCCGATTTCCTGCGCCGCAGCGCAGACCTCTGCGCCCAACAGGTGAGCTTCCTGCGTTCTCTGCCGGAAGCAGAGGTGGAGGAGGGGCAGCCTGTGACCCTGCCCGCCCCGGAGGAGGGCCGTGTCCCCGTGGCAGACGCTGCGGAGGAGCCCGCCGTACCGGTGGAGGAGGCTCCCGCAGAGGAAGCCGAGGCTCCGGCAGATGAACCCGCCCCGCAGGAGGCCCCGGCGGAGGAGCCCGCCAAGACGGAGTCCCCCTTCTCGGCGGGCTTCAATCTGGACGATCTGAAGTTCGGACGCAACTATAACAGCGAACACTAAATACCGTGGGGCGGCTCCTGTGAGCCGCCCCTGCTTGCTATCTGCTATCCAGCCCATCAAAGGAGTGACACTATGACCCGCCCCATCATCGCCCTGTTGTACGATTTTGACAAGACCCTGTGTACCACGGACATGGAGAATTACACCTTCATCCCGGCGCTGGGATATACCCCGGCCCAGTTCTGGCAGAAGGCCAACGGCTTTGGCCGGGATAACCACATGGATGGCCTGCTGGCGTATATGTACACCATGATCCATGAGTGCCGGGAGCAGAACCGGCGGCTGGATCGGGACTTTCTGGTGCGCTGCGGACGGGACATGGTGCTCTTTCCCGGCGTGCGGGAGTGGTTCCGCCGCATCAATGACTTCGGCCAGCAGCTGGGGGTGGAGATCGAACACTATGTCATCTCCTCCGGTCTGCGGGAGATCATCGAGGGCAGCGGCATCGCCCACGAGTTCCGGGAGATCTACGCCTGCGAGTTCTTCTACAACGAGGAGGGGCTGGCCTGCTGGCCCAAGCTGGACGTGAATTTCACCAACAAGACCCAGTTCGTCTACCGCATCAATAAGGGCGTGCTGGATGTGTCCGACGACAAGACCCTCAACGACTCCATGCCCGACGACAGCAAGCGCATCCCCTTCACCAACATGATCTATGTGGGGGACGGCCTGTCGGACGTGCCGTGCATGAAGATGATGCGGGCCTACGGCGGGCAGGCCATCGCCGTGTATCAGGAGGAGAACCGTCAGGGGGTGGAGGATCTGCTGAGCAAGGGCCGGGTGGACTTCATCTTCCCCGCCGACTATCGGGAGGGAACGGCGCTGGACAGCACCGTGAAAAATATCATCCGGAAAATGGCCATTTGTGACGCACTGGCGGAGGAAAACGCCGCCCAGTTCCGTCAGATCGGGCGCTCCCCCCTGCCCTATCAGGCCAGTCTCTTCGAGGAGACGTAAGAGGCCCCTTTCCAATGCGGAAAATTCTCTGCGTGTATAACGAGGTGCCATCGGGCGCAGCAAGTATCCATCAACGCCGAAAGAACAAGGCTGGCAGGTCATTGACCTGCCAGCCTTATTCTTTATTCCCTTGGCATCCCGTATATGGGATTTTCGCCCTCTTATTCGCTCCACCAGCCCGCAGCTTCCAGAAACGCAAGCACATCGGCCTTGCCCTCCTGCGTGGTATACACATAGAGCATTATCTGTCCACTGCGGATCTTTGCTGCGAAATTCGTGGGGCTGTCCACGGCATAGACCTGACCAGTAAAGGTATTGCTCTCCGTCACCTCACCGGTGATGGGGAGGGTCGCAGCGGCATAGAAACGGTAGCAGGCATCTGCGGAATCCAGCCTGCAGTAGTCCAACCGCAGAGAGTCCTCATGCACGGAAACAGAGCGGATCAGCATGGAACCGACGCCCCAGCTCTGGCGGATATCCTCCGTAGAGTCCACGGCAGTATAGCCAGCTGCCGCTGCGGCCTTGCGGAACTTATCCAAGTCCGAAGTTCCCGACGTGAGGAAGAATTTCACGAAAAGGACGAGGGCGACGAACGCAAGAAGCCAAGCCGCAAGTCGGGGGACCCACTGCTTCGCCGGGATTTTTGCAATGGCCGTTGAATCAAATCCCGTGTCTGTCTTCGGGACCGATTTCTTCAGCTCCTCTGTGTGCGTCCTTCGCAGAAGGCTGCGAAGTAGCTCCAGCACCCCAGAGAGGAAAAAGCCCACCACTGCAATGGCCGTTCCCAAAATCAAAAGGACCAGCAGATTGTGGGTATTGGGAGAGAGAATCGCCGTATTCTCTTCCGGCACTTCTGGGTTATATTTCACAGTAATGACAGTACCAATCAGACGGGGCGATGACATACGCCCTGTGCGGCCCGTATAGGTTTCTCCGTCCACGGCATACTCATACGCCATAATGTAGTAGGTACTGCTGTTGCTACCATGCCTTCCGGGCGAAGAGCGGACTACCTCGCTGGAGACATCCGTGACCGTGGCCTCTATGGGAATCCAGTCCTTCTGACGGGATTGCTCTGCATAGTCCTTGATCCCGTTTACGATCAGGTAGATGCCCACAATCATCATCACATAGCCCATGAATCGGAAGTAGGCGAATAATGATCGATTCTGCTTCCACATCTCGATGCCCCCTTGCTCCGCCAGCCCCACAGGGAGTTTTATGCCCTTGTCCCCTTACTGCTCCTTCTGGAACCGATCGGCGGCGATGAGGCGCTTCAGGGCCTCCACGCCCACCTGCACGGCGGAGGTGGTGTCCTCGCTCATGTCCTGATCCAGACCGGCGGCCTCCCGCTCCTGATTCCAGATCACATGGAAGCAGGAGCCGCAGCGGCAGCCCAGCGCATCCGCCACCACGAACAGGGCGGCGGACTCCATCTCGCTGGCCTTGACGCCCAGACGCTTCCACGCCTCCCACTTGTTCAGCAGCTCATAGGACACCGGCATCTTAGCGGGGCTGTGCTGGCCGTAGAAGGCGTCCTTGCACTGCACCACGCCCACCTGCGTCCGCTTGCCCAGCGCACGAGACGCCTCCACCAGCGCTGTGGTCACCTCAAAGTTAGCCACGGCGGGGTACTCGATGGGCGCATACTCCCGGCTGGTGTGCTCGAAGCGGATGGCGCCGGTGGCCACCACCACGTCGCCGGAGCGGACATCCAGATCGATGCCGCCGCAGGTACCCACCCGGATAAAGGTGTCGGCGCCGATATTGTGCAGCTCCTCCATGGCGATGGCGGCCGAAGGGCCGCCGATGCCGGTGGAGCAGACGGAGACCTTCTCCCCCAGCAGGGTGCCGGTGTAGATGGTATACTCCCGATTCTGGGCCACGAAGTGTGCGTTGTCAAACAGGGCGGCGATTTTTTCGCAGCGGCCGGGGTCGCCGGGCAGGATCACATACCGGCCCACGTCGCCCTCCACACAGTGGATATGAAATTGTTTCTCCAGTTTTTGCATGAGAAAGGCCTCCTGTCATTTTTTCATGGAATGCTCTTTGATTATACTTCATTCTGCGGCACGGCGCAACCGTTTTGTCCGCAGGCAGGGGACGATCACCACACCTCCACGGTGTACTTCTTCAGCTGCGTCACCGGGTGCAGATCCCGCTTGGCCTTCCGCAGGCCCAGATCCCCCATGTCCTCCTCCCGGTTCACATACGCAAGACCGTCGGCATAGGCGGTGCAGAACTGGCGGCACAGCATCTGATAGGCGCCGGGGTAGTCCCGATCCGCCTTCTCGATGTGGATGTACAGAGTGTCCCGCAGCACCTCCCCCAGCGTGAAGCCCACGATGGCCCCGTCGGCCCGGAGGACGCCGCCCACCAGACCGTACTGATCCAGATGCTCCAGCACCTCCTGTACCTTGTGGTTTTCCTCCGCCGCCTCTCCGGGGGTGTAGTTGAGCTTCTTGTTCAGGGTGTGAAAAAAAGTCTCCACCTCCGCTGCGTCGGTGTTGTCCAGCGGCTCGAAGCTCCAGCTCTGGCAGGTACGGAGGAAACGGCTGATGTGGTTGCGCTGGCCGCTGAACTTCTTGCCGGACAGCTGGATCATCTCCTCAGCGGAGTACAGGTAGTCGGCAAAATTCTCCTCCTCCGTGATCTCCACCCGGCCCGGCAGCGCCCGGAACAGGGGCAGATCTGCCTCCGGGATGGTGCAGAACCGCACCGGCCGCTCCGGATGGCGGGCCAGACACTGCCGCAGTCCGGCGGGGATGTCCTCCCCCAATGGCAGGTTGTAATAGAGATTTCCGTCCTCACCGGTGAGGGTGGAGTACAGAACGCCGTCCTCCACCTGCCACGCCATGTGGAAGTAGTCCCGCCACATGAACATCCCGCCCACGGTGAAATCGCAGGTGTTGGTGGTGACGAAGCGGAAATATGGGGCGATCACCGGAATATCATCGATGGTCATTTTCTGAAAAGGCATATGGTATCACTCGCTTTCTGACCTCTCCGCCGGGGAAAAGTCCCGAATATTATACCAGACCCCACCACCGGAATCAAGGGGAAGCCCCTGCCGTGGCTGCGGCTCATTCTTCCGTCATTACAAGGCCGCTTTGCAAATGTGTCGTATTTTGCCTCCGGCGGGTGGCTTTTTCTTTTTGCCTCCGGCGGGTAACTTTCTGCCAATAGCAGCAGAAAGTTACCAAAGAATGCCGCTTGAAACCTTAGGTTTCAAGACTTCCTCTTTTCTGTGCAAGAGTTACTTCCTAAATCCCGCCAAAACAGGGAATCGCCTTTCTCCTACTCACGCTGCCGCTTTATTGGGTGGTTGAAGAAGCTTGCTGCTCTACCGTGGGGGACGGATCGCCACAGCCAGTGTGCATACTGGCTTGGCAATGACGCAACAAGAAACCGGATGACACGACGGTGAGCATTAGGCGCAGACTGGTCGTAGGAATCCGTATCCCCAAGCCGGTAGACGCACACGCCCCCTTCGCCTGAACGGGAGCGGCAGCGGGTCTGTTGCTGAGTCGATTCCCACTACATCCCATAACAAGCAAGGCTCTTGAAGGTAAAGGAAGTCCGGAGACACCTTCCCTATGCAGAAGGGCCTATTGGAAGAAAGTCACCGTCGGAGACAAAAGAAGAACGAACTGCCCTGCATCTGCCCTCAGGACAAGCCTCCTCCCCCCCACACATCAAATTTTTACAAATTCTTCATATTTCTCCGGACTTGTCAAATTCTCTTGACAGAAAACACCAGTATCCGGATGTGAAATCAAATAATTTTGACAAAATGGAACTCATTGCTTTTACCGTCCCCCAAAATCCCCGAAAAACCGCCGTTTCTCAGACTGGCACGTCACTTGCTATTACTATGGGCAGACGGTCCACGGACCGCAGAATTTATGTTTCACTCTTCGAGTGAGGAAAGGACGACATATGGAGTTTTCACCTACCCTATTGGCCATCGTTCCCCCTCTGCTGGCCATTGTCCTGGCGGTCATCACACGCCAGGTCGTGCTGTCCCTGTTCATTGCCGTGTTCGTCGGTGCCGTGATGCTGTGCGGCGGTAATCTGTGGGAGGGCTTTTACAGCACCTTCTTCGATTACATCCTCCCCGGCTTCGAGGATACCGACCACCAGCGCATCCTGGCGCTGACCACCTTCTGCGGCGGTTTGTCGCTGCTGCTGGAAAAGAACGGAGGTGCTCAAGCCTTCGCCAACGCCGTCAGCCGCGGCGCAGGCAAGACCCGCCGGGGCGCTCAGGTGCTGACTTGGCTGGGCGGCGTGTTCGTCTGGTTCTCCGATTCCACCAACCCCGTGCTGGTGGGCCCCATCTGCCGCAGCTTTACCGATAAGGTAAAGGTCTCCCGTGAGAAGCTGGCCTACATCGTGGACTCCACCACGGCGGCCGTCCCCACTCTGTTCCCCATCTCCGCTTGGGGCGCTTACATCATCGGCCTCATCGCCACCTTCTACACCTCCACCGGCTATAACGGCAATCCTCAGGTAGACTTCGCGGCCGGTATCCCCTATCAGTACTACACCATCGGCTCCATCCTCATGGTGCTCATCATCGCCGTCACCGGCTGGGACTACGGCCCCATGAAGAAGGCCGAGGACCGTGCGCTGCTCACCGGCAAGCTGTTCCGTGACGGTGCCGAGATCCGCCGTGAGATCGAGCAGGAGGAGCTTCCGGAAGGTGCCAAGCCCTCCATCTGGAATATGCTGGTTCCCGTCATCGTGCTGCTGGTGTTCATCTTCGTGGGCCTGTTCTACACCGGTGACATCAAGACCAATGGCATCTTTGGTGCGCTGGCCAACGGCAGCTCCCTGCGTGCGCTGGATACCGCCTTCATTCTGGCCTCCATCTCCGCCATCATCATGGGCATGATCAGCAAGGTCTGGAACTTCAAGAAGGCCCTGAGCACCTTCATTGAGGGCTGCACGGGCATGATGGAGGTCCTGATGATCCTCATGCTGGCCTGGGGCATCGGCAGCATCTGCTCCGCCTGCGGCACTTCCACTTGGATCGTCAACACCTGCGAGAGCTTCCTGACCCCCACCTCTATGTGCGCTATCATCTTCATCGCTGCCTGCCTGACCTCCTTCTCCACCGGCAGCTCCTGGAGCGTATTCGCCATCTTCATCCCCATCGCCGTGTCCCTGGCCATCTCCATCGGCGCCCCCGTAGGCATGGCCATCGGCGTGGTGCTGTCCGGCGGTATCTTCGGCGACCACTGCTCCCCCATCTCCGACACCACCGTCATGTCCTCCATGGGCTCCTCCTGCGACCACATCGACCACGTGAGAACGCAGCTGCCCTACGCTCTGACGGTAGCCGGCTCGTCTCTGGTAGGCTATATCGTCAGCGGCCTGATGAAAGGCGGTGCCTTCGTGGGACTTGCCATCACGCTGGTGCTCATCTGCCTGGTGTCCTTCCTGCTGAACAAGCACGTGGGCCGTGGCAAGGATGCCAAGGCCCCTCAGGATGCCGCCTGATCCCATCCAAATTTTGGACACGAATAGGAGGATATAACCGTGAAAATTATCGACGCTAAGCTGCAGGTAGTGGAAGTCCCCCTGCCCCATCCCTTCCCCTCCACCTGGAACCCCGGCAATCCGGAGACCAAGCTGTTCGTTACCATCGCTGAGATCATCACCGATGACGGTATCCACGGCTACGGTGCCGCCTGCGACTCCTCCCAGCTGCTGGCGGGTATCTGGGACACCCACATCCGCCCGCTGGTCATCGGCAAGGAGATCACGCAGGTAGAGGCCATCAACACCGGCCTCGTCAACGCCTCCCTGTATGCCTACCGCCCCTGGTGCGTGGAGGTAGCCGTGTGGGATGCACTGGGCAAATACGCCAACCTCCCCATCTACAAGATGCTGGGCGGCGTGCAGGATAAGGTTCTGGCCTACGCCAGCACCGGCTCCCTGAAGTCCGTGGAGGAGCGTGTGGAGGACGCTGAGCGGTATATTGCCGAGGGCTTCAAGATGATGAAGCTCCGTGCTCACCACGACGATCCCTTCGAGGACGTCCGCATCATCGCCGAGATCAAAAAGCGGGTAGGCGACAAGCTGAAGATCGCCGTGGACGCCAATCAGGGCTGGTTCTTCACCGGCAAGCGGTCCGTGGCCAAGTGGGATCTGAAGAAGGCCCTGAACGTGTGCCGTGCCTTCGAGGAGATCGGCATCGAGTGGATCGAGGAGCCGCTGTACGGCTACGACTTCGAGGGTCTGGCAGAGCTGCGCAAGCGCACCACTCTCCATGTGGCCGGCGGCGAGCTGAACGCTCAGGTCCACGAGTACCGTGACCTCATCAAGCACAACTGCTTCGACATCTATCAGATGGACGTGGTGCTCTCCGGCGGCTTCGTACAGAACCGGAAGGTAGCGGCCATGGCGGAGGCGGAGAACAAGATCTACACCCCCCACACCTGGACTCACGGCATGGGTATGGCCGCCGCCCTGCATATGGCGGGCGCCGTCAGCAACTGCCCCTTCATCGAGTACTGCTACGATCCTCCCTACTGGCCCTACGAGGTGCGTGACATGATGCTCACGGAGCCTCTGGTGGTGGATAAGGACGGCTACATCGCCGTGCCGCAGAAGCCGGGCCTCGGCGTGGAGATCAACCACGAGCTTATGGACAAGTACACCGTGCTGCGGAAGTGATCCAATCCCACTCCCACAGGTGAAAGCAGCAGCGGGGAGCCATTCGGCTCCCCGCTGCTGCTTGAAAAAATAAGCTTATGCTATTACTCCCGGCGGCCCGCCGTGCCGGGGATGCCCAGCTCCTCCCGGTACTTGGCCACGGTGCGCCGGGACAGGACGCAGCCCTTCTGCTCCAGCAGGCACCGCAGCTTTTCATCCGACAGGGGATGAGCCTTGTCCTCCCCGTCGATCAGCTCCCGCAGCTGCAGCAGCACCGCCCGGCGGCTGACATCGCTGCCGTCTGGGGCCGGGGCAGAGAAAAAGTAGCTCAGGGGGAACACTCCCTGCCGGCACTGGAGGTACTTGTCCTTCACCGCACGGCTGACGGTGGACAGATGCACGTCCAGTGCCTGCGCCGCCTCCGTCATGTACATGGGCCGCAGGGCACGGGGGCCGTCTCGGAAAAATGCCTGCTGCCCCGCCGCCACGAACCGGGCGCAGCGCAGCATGGTGCTCTCCCGCTGCCGCAGGGCAAACAACACGTTCTCCGCCTGCACCAGCTTCTCCGCCAGATACTTTTTGACCTCCGGATCATCCGTCTGGCGGTACAGATCCTGATAATACCGGTTCAGGTGCAGCATGGGGGCCGGACGCCGGTGGTCATCGCAGACGAACTCCCCCTCCTGCTCCACCACAAACACATCCGGGTACACCATGGGGGCCGGCTCCGGCGGACTGAACTGCCGCCCCGGCCGGGGATCCAGCTGCCGGATGCGCTGCTGGGCCTGGCGCACCTCCTCCTGCGAGATATGCAAGGCCTGTGCGATCTGGTGATAGCGATTCCTGGCCAGCGCCTCCAGATGGTGCAGCACGATCTGGGTGGCGGGGCCGTCATCTCCGATGCGCTGCAGCTGCAGGTACAGGCACTGGCTCAGATCCGCAGCCCCCACCCCCGCCGGCTCCAGCGTCTGCAGCCGTGCGATACCGCGGCGCAGCTCCTCCTCCGGCACACCAGCCCCGGCGGCCAGCTCCTCCGTCGGCACGGTGAGATACCCGCTGTCCTCCAGACAGCCCACCAGATAGTAAAGCAGCTGCCGCTGCCGCTCCGGCACCTCCAGCCCGGCGATCTGGCGGCACAGGAAGCTCTCCAGCGTCTCCGCCAAACCGCCGTCGGTGCCGATACGGTTCATGGGGGAGTCCTCTTCCTCCTGATTGGGCCGCTCATAGTAGCTGTTCTGGCGGTCGTTTTCCTCCAGCCAGCGCCAGCGGTCCAGCCAGCGCTCGGCCTGCCGGGTCAGAGGCTCCTCCTCGTGGGGCAGCTCCAGCTCCACCGTGGGGTTTTCCTGCGCCACGGTCTCCAGATACTCCCGCATCTCCAGCCGCCCCATTTGCAGCAGCCGCAGACTATGCAGCTGCCGCATGGACAGCTGTTGTTCCTGCCTCAGCTCCAGTTCCACTGTGCTTCCCTCCCGGATCTCCCTGCACGGGATTTTTTTGTTATCATATTATCATAGTTTATTATAGTGCATCCACCGCCCCGGCGCAAGCCGTTTTTTCGCAGGGAGACCGCAGCGCCGCCGTGTTCTGCGTCCGCTGCGGTCTCCTACTTGAGGGGGTGTAGAGAGCAAATTGGTAAAAATATTTTTACGTCGTATCTGATTTCATTAACTATTTTGTAAAAAATCTTGTATTTTCCCTTAGTATCTCTTACAATAGGGGCAAGTACCTCAGAACTTCACGAAGGGCGAGAAGTCGAAGGGCTTGGCCTCCGGCAGTTCCGTCTCCGCCCGCAGCAGGGAGTTGACGATGTGAATGGCGTGACCGAATTTGGGCGGGCCCAGCTTCACCGCCGCCGCTCCGCCGGCGATGCCCATGTCCGCCACAGGGTCGTCGCTGACGCCGCCCGCCCGGATGGAGGGGATGGAGAACATTCCGTGCTCCACGGCATACCGCTGGGCTTCCATAGCCTCCGTGACGGTCCCCACCTGATTGGGCTTAAAGACGAAGGCCCCGCAGGCCCCCATGTCCAGTGCCTTGCGAAGATAGTCGATGTTGGTGACGGTGAGGTCGTCGCCGCAGAGGGTGGTGCGATCCAGCGCCTTGGCGGCCTTCACCCAGCCCTCCCAGTCGTTTTCGTCCACCGGATCCTCGATGTAGAGGAAGTTATACTTCTCCGTGGCCTGCTTCAGGATGCCGATGATCTCGTCCAGATCCACCTCCCGGCCGCAGTAGTGATAGGTTCCCCGCTTGGCGTCGTAGATCTCGCTGAAAGCGCAGTCCATATGGAAGGCAATCTTCTCCTCGCAGTGGCAGCGCTTGGCCGTCTCATAGAGGATATCCAGACAGTCCATGAAATCGGTGCTGGGGGCCATATACTCCGACATGGCGCCGATCTCCGGACGGCGGCCCCCCTGAAACTCCCGGATGACCTCCGGCAGCTTCTTATAGACCTTGCAGAGGATCTCCGTGGCCTCAGCGATGGAGGATGCCTTATAGGGAACAATGGTGGTCTCCTGCACCGGCATGGTGTCGTCCTCATAGCTGCCTCCGGCGAACATATCCGAGGTGGGCAGAGGGATGGTGCGGATGTCACCGGGGTTCAGATAGCGGTACTGGGACACATGGCGCAGCTGGCATCCGGCCCGCATGACCGCCAGCGACGTGCTGTACGTGACATTGCCCCCCAGCCGGGACTTATTGGGGGTGCCGTCCAGCTCCATGAGACGGCGGTCCAGCGCCTGCTGATCCAGCACGTCCATGCCCTGAATGGCAGGCAGGACCACCTTCTCCGCCATCTCCACGGCCTTGCGGACGCCGTTGCCGTCATAACGGCTCCGGTCGCCGTCCCGCAGCACCATAGCCTCGTGTTCCCCGGCGGAGATACCGGAGGGGGACGCCGCCCGGCCCATGGTGCCATCCTCGGTGATGATATCCACCTCCAGCAGGGGCTTTCCCTTGCAGTCGATGATCTCTCTGGCCCGCAAATCCTGAATTTTCATAATAGTTCCTCCTTACTCCTGTGTACCGATGTACAGCACATTAAAATCGCACAAATTGGTTCCCGTGTTCCCGGTGAGCACCGTATCCCCCAGCGGCTCCAGCGCCTCATAGGCGGCGTGCTCCCGCAGCGCCTTCCGCAGGTCGATGCCCCGCTCTGCGGCAGCAGTCCCGGTGGTGCCGTCGGTCAGGCCGCCTGCCACCGGGGTGGTGCCGTCGGTACCCTCGCTGTCCATGGACAGCAGGCACACATTCTTCAACCCCTCCGCTGCCACGGCAAAGGCCGCCGTCATTTCCTGTGACGGGCCGCCATGGCCCCGGATGAGGCTGCTGTCAGGAATGGCGGTGGTCGTCTCCCCGGCGGAGAACAGGAAGCAGGGCGCCCGGAAGGGCCGTTTGTTCTTCACCACCTCATGGGCCAGCGAGGCCATAAAGGTGCCGTAGTCCCGGCTCTCCCCCTCGGCGTAGGTGGTCAGCACATGGGCGGGGATTCCCATCTCCTCCGCCGCCTCCAGCGCCGCCTGGCAGGAGTCCGGCAGGGTATTGACGATATAGTAATCCACATCGTTGGTCATGGTCTGGGGCGTTTCCTGCGCCGGGTCATAGTCCAGCAGATACCGGGCCACATTGCTGGGCAGCTTGTCCTCGATGTGGTATTTGCGGAGGATGGCCCCGATGTCCTGGAAGGTCACGGTGTCGTAGCCCACAGGGGTCCCCATAATGGGTACCGGCTCCGTGTAATCGGTGATATCATCCAGCCCCACGGCGTCCCAGATCTCGAAGCAGAGGATCTTGGCCCCGTGGATGTGCTGCCCCAGCCTTCCCCGGCTCATGCGGGACAGATGCCCCCGGATGTCGTTGATGTCCATGACCCACATCCCGGCCTTCAGCATCACATCCGTGGCCTCCTGCAGATCCTCCAGCGTGGTCCCCTCCACCGGGTAGCCCATCAGCGCTGAGCACCCGCCGGTGAGGCCCAGCAGCAGCAGGTCGTCCGGCCCCATCTGCTCTGCGATGTCGATCATCCGCTGGCAGCCCCGGATGCCCTCCTCATTGGGCAGGGGATGCCCTCCTACATAGACCTCCGTCTTTCGATAGACGTCCTCCTCATCCCGAAGCTTGATGATGGTAACGCCCAGCGTCAGATACTCCCCCAGCAGATCCTCGAAGGCCTGTGCCATATGGTTGCCCGCCTTACCGGAGGAAAAGGCGTACACATGGCGGTACCGGCTCAGATCGTGGCGGCGGCTGCCGATGACCAGCTCGCTGCCCTCCCGATGCATCATCTCGTGGAGTCGCTTCCGGGCATCCAGCCGTTGCAGCACCCGTTCCGTCAGCTCCAGCACCTGCGCCTTGGCCCCGGCGTCGCCGTGGGACAGCAGGCTCTCTTTATTCTTGATTTTATGATCGCTCATGGTATCTCCTCACATATCAGGTTGATGCCAAACTAAATAGCAACTCCCGTGCCAGCATGACAGCTTCCACGGTTATTCCGCAAGTTTCGCTCCTCGTCCAGCGGTTTTCACAAGATTTTTCCGGAAAACCCAGCGTTTTCGCCAAATAGTCACCCGATCCGGCAGTGCAGACACCTTTCACTTCCGCCCTTGCTCTGCGCCGTGTCAAGATTTTTTGTCTCGCCCCTTTCCCATTCTTTTTCTCAGGAGGTATGAACTATGAACAAGAACTTTGAACAAATGCTCCGTCTGGTGGACTATGTGGACGGCCTGATGGTGGTGGACAAGAACTGCATCATCCGCCACTTCTACACCGCCTATCCCGATCTGGTAAACCTGCGGCAGGACGAGCCTCTGAACCGCAGTCTCTTTGAAATTTATCCCACCCTGAAGCGGGAGGACAGCTACATCTGCCGGGCACTGGAGACAGGAGAGAGCTTCATCAACTACGAGCAGACCTATATCAACTACAAGGGGGACGCCATGGAGGCCAACTGCAGTGCCGTCCCCATCAAGGAGCACGGCGAGGTGGTGGGCGTCATCGACATGGTCATCTACAAGGATGCCCACGTCACCGAGCGGCGGCTAAGCTTCGACATCAGCCTCATCAGCGCCCTCACCAAGAGTTACAACACCTCCGACCAGTCGCTGGAGGACATCGTCACGCAGGATGGCGAGATGATCCGCATCAAGGAGAAGATCTTGCAGACCGCCGACAGCGATGCCCATGTGCTGGTCTACGGCAAGACCGGCACTGGCAAGGAGCTCATTGTCAACGCCATCCAGAAAACCAGCCGCCGCAAGGATGCCCCCTTCATCAAGCAGAACTGTGCCTCCATCCCCAGCACCCTGCTGGAGAGCATCCTCTTCGGCACCACCAAGGGCAGCTACACCGGGGCCAAGGATACGCCGGGCCTGTTCGAGCTGGCCGACGGCGGCACTCTGTTCCTCGACGAGATCAACTCCATGGAGCTGACGGCACAGGCCAAGCTGCTGCGGGTGCTGGAGGACAACTGCATCCGCCGCATCGGTGCCAAAGAGGAAAAGCAGGTGAACGTGCGGATCATCGCCGCCGTCAACGAGGACCCGGAGGGCTGCGTAGAGCGGAATAAGATCCGGGAGGATATCTTCTACCGCCTGTGCGTGCTGCGGTACGATATCCCGGAGTTGTACCGGCGGAAGGGGGATATCCCCCTGCTGATGGAATATTTCCGCAAGCACTACAACAAGAAATTCCACAAGCAGATCATGGCATACAGCAGCGAGGTACAGGATATCTTTCTGGCCTATAACTGGCCCGGCAACGTCCGGGAGCTGAAAAACGTCATTGAGTCCGCCTTCCACAACAATCACACCGCCATCCTCACCCGCAACGATATCCCCAACTACATCCTCTCCCGGCTGGCGGTGGACACCATGCACGCCGAGGACGTCCGGGGCCTGCCCCTCCATGAGATGCTGGCCCGGTACGAGGTGCTGCTCATCGAGGACGCCTACCGCCGCAACGGCGGCAGCCTCACCAAAACGGCGGCGGAGCTACAGGTCAGCAAGCAGAACCTCGCCTATAAAATGAAAAAGTACGATATCCGGTGAAAAACGTGTGCTGTCGAAGGGCGGCGCACGCTATCAGGGCATAGCAGCAGGAAGGACACCCTTGCGGGGTGTCCTTCCTCCCTCTGGCTGCCCATAGCTTTTTGCGATCCCTGCGATCAGCGGTATGTGACCGAGACCCAAGGGTATTTCTCCTGAAGGTCACTGAAAATCTCCTGCATCGGAGCGGCGTACGCCCGCAGCCCCTGCGGCATGGCGTCAAAGCCCTCCACCACAATGTGCCTTTGCACCGGCTGCAAAAACACATCCGTCAGGCAATCCCACATGGCATCCCAGTTTTCCCCGTAATAGTCGGGAAATCCAAATGCCTTGCGGATACGCTGATGTAATGTGCCCCAGTCCCTGCAGCTGTTCAGGCGCAGTAAAACGGGGTCGGCTGTAATGGGCGTATATGCGTTGCGATTCATAACAAAGCTCCTTTCTGTCAAACAATCTCGACAAATGTGGCGTAATGGTCGTAAATAACAAAAATCAATCCATCGTTGGAGTAGAGAATTCGTTCACCGCCTCGGTAACCAAAAGAGTAATGGATGTCAGCCTCGTACCATATTCGTCCAAGTGCATCGGGGAGCCGCTTGTCTCTGTTTTTGTAAACGCCCTTTGTCAGCATCTTACCAGGTGCAACACTGGCAAGATTTGCTAAAATCGGAATCCATCCTAACTTGGTAGCTTCGTCCTCAGTTATATAGTATCCAGGTAGCTGACGAAAAGTTTTTAGCCACCAATCGGCCCCCGCAGGCCAATCTTTGTCGCTGTGCCAGCCGTTTTTGCCTCTAAGCGTTGAACAGAGCAGCGACAATTAGGATGGAGCGGTGGTTCTTCTGGAATAATATCATAGAGCAAGTAAATTTTCCCTTGATGCTTTTTGCATTCCATACATCTTCGGAGATCGATGACGGATTTCCAATATTTATACTTCAAGCTACGCACAAACTTCTTCCTTTCTACTATAACAGATTAGGCCATCCATGAAAAGCCTCTTATATTACTGTGTCAGGCAGTAGTTTGTTGCCCTTGTGTATGCAACCCTTATAAAATTTTTATGAAAATGTCGCGGCAATTCCCATAGTGCAAATCCCGCAAAGCCTTGTGGCACAACGGTTCACAGGCAAAAGAAAAAGGACTTCAAGATTTCTCTTGAAGTCCTTTTTTGGAGCAGGGTACGGGAATCGAACCCGCCTCCTCGGCTTGGGAAGCCGATGTACTACCGATGTACTAACCCTGCATTTTGAATACCTGCTCATTATAGCAGATATCCCCCGGCTTTGCAACCGGAAATTTTGTCGATGGCGGCATGAAAATTTCACCGCCGCATATGCTGGAAACAAAACGGAACGGAGGGCTGCATATGAGACGGATGGCGGGCTTATGGGCGGCGCTCCTGCTGGTGCTGGCGCTGACGCCGGTACAGGCCGGAGCGGTAGAGCTGCCGATACGGGCGGAGGCGGCGCTGCTGATGGAGAAAGAGACGGGACAGGTGCTGTACGCCCAAAATGAGCACGAGGCGCTGGAGCCGGCCAGCGTCACCAAGGTGATGACACTGCTTTTGACCATGGAGGCCATCGAAAAGGGCAGCCTCCACTACGACGACGTGGTGACGGTCAGCGCCTACGCCGCCTCTATGGGCGGCAGCCACGTCTACCTGTCGGAGGGTGAGCAGATCACCGTAGACGATCTTTTGAAGGCGGTGTGCGTGGCCAGCGGCAACGACGCCGCCGTGGCGCTGGCGGAGTGCGTGGCCGGGGTGACGGAGCTGTTTGTGGAGCAGATGAACACACGGGCCAAGGAGCTGGGCATGACGGACACCCACTTCGTCAACTGCACCGGCCTTCCGGCGGAGGGACACGTCACCAGTGCATGGGACATCGCCCTCATGAGCCGGGAGCTCATAGAAAAGCACCCGGACATCCGCCGCTACACCACCATCTGGATGGATACCCTGCGGGACGGCACCTTCCAGCTGGCCAACACCAACAAGCTGATCCGGTTCTACGACGGGGCCACGGGTCTGAAAACCGGCTCCACCGACAGCGCCAAATACTGCCTGTCCGCCACGGCGGAGCGGGAGGGCATGGAGCTCATCGCCGTGGTACTGAAGTCCCCTACCGGCCAGCAGCGGTTCGAGGATGCCAAGGCCCTGCTGAACTACGGCTTCTCCACCTATGCCCTGCTGCACACGGTGCCGGAGGAACCCTTCCCCGCCATCCCGGTGGTGCTGGGGGAGACGGAGACGGTGCAGCCCTGTATCGACCCGCAGGAGGCGGTGGCGCTGCTGCAGAAAAGTCAGGCCGGGGGTCTGTCCCAGTCCGTCACACTGGCGGAACAGGTGGAGGCCCCGGTGTCCACCGGACAGGAACTGGGGACTCTGACAGTGACGGATGCCGCCGGCGAGACGGTACAGTCCATCCCCATCCGGGCGGCGCAGAGCGTGGAGCGTCTCACCTTCGGCACCATGCTGCGCCGGATGCTGTCGGCGGCATTTTTTGCCGGCTGAAAGCCGCTTTTGGGTAGGTTTCCTCTTGTATTCCACGGGAAAACGTTGTATGATAAACCAAATTGTACAGAGGAGGCATCTGATATGATACAGATGGATCTGTCCCATATCCGGCAGTTTATCCCGCTGCCCTACGAGGAGGCCCGTGCCGCCCAGCTGCGGCTGGCCCACAGCCATTTGCAGCACGGTGACGGCGCAGGCGGCGAGTTCACCGGCTGGGTGCAGCTGCCCCGGCAGTATGACCGGGAGGAGTTCGCCCGCATTCAGGCGGCGGCCCGAAAAATTCAGCAGGACTCTCAGGCGCTGGTAGTCATCGGCATCGGCGGCTCCTATCTGGGCGCACGGGGCGTCATCGAGTGCCTGTGCTCCCCCAACTATAACCTGAAAAAGAAGGACACCCCCAACATCTACTTCACCGGCAACGGCCTGTCCTCCGACCAGATGGCGGAGCTTATGGACCTGCTGGAGGGGGTGGACTTCTCCGTCAACGTCATCTCCAAGTCCGGCACCACCACGGAGCCTGCGGTGGCCTTCCGTTTCTTCCGGAAGCTGCTGGAGGAGCGGTACGGCCCGGAGGAGGCGGCCCGGCGCATCTACGCCACCACCGACCGCCGCAAGGGGGCGCTGAAGGCTCTGGCGGATCAAGCGGGCTACGAGACCTTCGTGGTGCCTGACGACATCGGCGGCCGGTACAGTGTCCTCACCGCTGTGGGCCTGCTGCCCATCGCCGTGGCGGGGGTGGATATCTGCCGCCTGATGGAGGGTGCCGAGACTATGATGGAGGTCTGCGCCAAGACGGACATGGCGGAAAACCCCGCCTGGCAGTATGCCGCCGCCCGGTATGAGCTGTACCGCACCGGCAAGAAGATCGAGGTGCTGGCGGCCTACGAGCCCAGCTTCCGGTTCATGGCGGAGTGGTGGAAGCAGCTGTACGGCGAGTCCGAGGGCAAGGAGCACAAGGGGCTCTTCCCCGCCAGCGTGGAGTTCACGGCGGACCTGCACTCCATGGGTCAGTATATCCAGCAGGGGGAGCGTTCCCTGTTCGAGACGGTGGTGCGCTTCGGCGCCTCCCACCGGCCGCAGGTGGTGCCGCTGGATGAGACCGACGGCGACGGCCTGAACTTTCTGGCCGGGAAGGACGTGGATTTCATCCGCACGCAAGCCATGGACGGCACACTGCTGGCCCATGTGGAGGGCGGCGTCCCCAACATCATCCTCCGCACCGGCCAGATCAATGCCTTCACGCTGGGTGAGCTCATCTACTTCTTCGAGTACGCCTGCGGCCTGTCCGGCTACCTGCTGGACGTGAATCCCTTCGACCAGCCGGGGGTGGAGGCGTATAAGAAGAATATGTTTGCCCTGCTGGGAAAGCCCGGCTACGAGGCCCTGCGGCAGGAACTGGCGGAAAAACTGCACAGAGCTTGACCGCCTCTTTACACCATTTCTACAAATCTGTAAAATAGCGTTTTTTCCATTGCCATTTGGTCGGCAATATGGTATCTTAATGACAGGGAATAACCATCCCGATCTTATCAAGAGGAGTGATACTTATGGTTAGATTGATCATGGGCGCAAACGGGGCCGGTAAGACCAAGCAGCTCATCGACCTGATCCACAACGCCGTGGAGGCGGAGAACGGCAGCGTCGTCTGCATGGAACCCAGCGCCGACATGACCTATAACATCAGCTATAACGTTCGTCTGGTGAACGCCAGCGAATATTCCGTGGATTCTTTTGAGTGCCTGCGTGGCTTTATCAGCGGTCTGTATGCGGGCAATTACGATATTTCCCACGTTTTCGTGGACAACCTGTGCAAAATCGCCGGCACCAGCGACCTGATGGCGGTGGAGAAGTTCCTGAACTGGCTGGAGCGCTTCAGTGAGAAGAACAGCGTCAAGTTCACCGTGACCATCACGGCGGACGAATCTCTGGCCACCGAGGGTATGCGGAACTATCTGTAAGCATTTTCGTAAGAGCATCGGCTCCCTGCCTGTGGGCAGGGAGCCGGTTTCTTTCCCGGAAAAGGAGCATCATATGACACAACAGGAACAGATCTGGCAGGACGTCATGGAGCTTGCCAACCGCCCCGGCACCTTCACCCACGGGCTGGGGCTCCACGTCACCGGCATTGGTGACGGCTGGGCCGAGGGAGAGCTGACGGCAGGCGACGGGATGCTGAACCCGCTGGGCATCGTCCACGGCGGGGTCTACGCTGCCATGATGGATCATGTGGCGGGAACGGCGGCCTGCAGCCGTGGCAGCACCTGCCGGACGGTGAACTACGACCTGCATTATCTGGCCCCGGCCCAGCCGGGACTGCTGCGCTGCCGGGCGGAGAGCGTCCGCATGGGGCAGCAGATCGTGGTGATGCAGGTCTGGGTGGAGGACGCCCAGGGCGTCCGCTGCGCCGAGGGCTGCTACACCTTCCGCTGCAAGCCCGCTGAACACAAGGACTGATCCCTCCCCGACAAATAAAGGCCACCCTGCGCCGATGGCGCAGGGTAGCCTTTGTGCTGAGACTTTCAGGTAAATCAGGGAAAGAAGAGGTCCCTCCGGTCACATGGCCGGAGGGACCTCTTCAGCTATTAGGCGTCTTGTCAGCGCTTAGCCGTTCTGCTTCTTGCTGCGCTTGGTGACAAGCAGCACCACCAGAGCGATGATGCCCAGGCCAGCCACAGCCAGCACCACCCACAGGGCGGTCATGTTGCTGCTGTCGCCGGTGGCGGGCTTGCCGGGCTCCACGGGAGTGGTAGGCTCCTCAGCGCCGCAGCGGCTGCACTTGCCATCCTTGTAGTCGTGGCCCAGAGCGGGAATCACCTCGCCCTGCTTCACGACAGTCTGGCAGACCTTGCAGACCTCGTTGCCGGTGTAGCCGTCCTCGGTGCAGGTGGCATCCTTGGCACCCACCAGCTCCGTGTCGTGGCCGGTAGCGGGGATGACCTCCGTCTTGGTGTCGGTGTACTCCTTGTCCTCAAAGGTGACCTTGGCGGTGTAGGTGCGAACGCCGTCGGCCTCGCAGGTGGCCTCGGTGGTCACCTCATTGGTGACGGTTGCGTTCACCGTCTTCACATGGGAATCATCATTGCCGCAAGTGAAGGTGGCAGAAGCGGTGAAATCATCGTTCCACTTCCACACCGGGGTGCCGTAAGCATGATCGGTAGCGGGGATGACCTCCGTCTTGGTGTCGGTGTACTCCTTACCCCCGAAGGTGACCTTGGCGGTGTAGGTGCGAACGCCGTCCGTCTCGCAGGTGGCCTCGGTGGTCACGGCGTTGGTGACGGTGGCCGTCACATTCTCCACATGAGCGTCGTTGTTGGCGCAGGTGAAGGTGGCAGAAGCGGTGAAATCATCGTTCCACTTCCACACCGGCTCACCGTAGGCGTGACCGTTGGCACAGGGGTCCTCATCACCGGTGACCAGCTTCACGTTGTCCACGGCGAACATACCGTCGCTCTCGGTGTACTGGGCATAGGTCTTGTAGAAATGGAAGGCAAACTGTACGTTGCTGGTGAGATAGGCGGCGGGTACTTCGATTTCCGCCGTACCCTTAAACCAGTAGCCGCTGACAGCATCCAGATCGGCAGCATTCCAGATGGTGGTCCAAGTCTGGCCGCCGTCGATGGTGGCCTCCACCGTGAACTTGGCAATGTCGTTCTGAATCATGTACTTGAACAGCAGATAATCGAAGGACAGAGTAGGCGTCTTGCCGGTGAGATCCACCACCGGGGAGATCAGATACTCATTCTGCTTCTTGCCGCTGCCGGCAGCCATGGGCTGCACCTCGCCGATGCCGTAACCCTCATACTCGTAGTAGTCGAAGTCGATACGGGCCTGACGGGTAGTGTTCAGATTCCGGTTGGTACCGGCATACCATGTGCAGCCGGTGTTCTCCGGCTTCACCGTCCAGCCGTGGCCGGGGAACTCGTCCTGCTCAAAGTCGTTGTCAAACTCTGCGGCAGGGGTCGTTTTGTTGAAGGACACGGTGATGGTGTGGTTGGCCTTCACCTCGTCGAAGGTGTAGCTCTCCACAGCGCCTACGCTGCTGCCGTCCACCAGAACGTCGGCGATCTCATAGCCGTTGTCGGCGGTGATGGCGAAGGTCTGGGAGGCACCCTCCTTCACGGAGACGTCACCATTGGGGGTGATGGAGCCGCCCTCGCCGGCAGTTGCGGCGATGGTGTACTTCTGGGCAGCCTCGCCGGTCTCCACAGCCATCAGCTTCACATTGTCGATGGCCAGCTGGCCGGTAGTGTCCTCATTGGGATGGACATAGCGGAAGGCAAACTGGACACCGGCCACATTGTACTCGGCGGGCACGGGAACCTCTGCGCTGCCGGAAATGATGTAGTTGCTGGCCTGCTGGCCGGTATAGCTGTCTTGGAAGTTCCAGATAGCGTTCCACGTCTTTCCGCCGTCGGTAGAAACTTCCACCGTAGCAGTGAAGGTCTTGTTCTTGATGCCGTGCTCGCCGTAGGCGAAGTCGAAGGTCAGAACGCCGTCACGGGTGGCGGAGAGGTCCACAACAGGGGAGATCAGGTACTCATCCTGTGCACCATCCCAGTCGTTGGTGATGTAAGCGTGCTTGGAATCATTGCCCTCGTACTTCCAGTTGTAGTAGGTATACTGCTTCCATGTGCTGTTGGTATCCTGCCCCTTCAGCGTCCAGCCGTGGAAGGGGAACTTGTCGCCGCTGACGCTCTCGAAATCGTTCTCGAACATCACCTGCGGCACGTCGGGGATGACCTCGAAGTCCGCCGTCACGGCATAGTTCTGATCCATGGTCAGGGCGTAGGTGTTGTCGGTGACCTCCACGGTCCGGCCATTGACCTTGACGGAGCTCAGCTGATAGCCCTCGTTGGGCACGAAGGTAACATTCACCTTTTCGCCGGTGGCGACCTTAGTCTGACCCGCAGGCTGAACCGCGCCGCCCTCGCCGGCCACGGTGGTCAGCACGCTGGTCTCGGAAGCTCCGGCGGGAGCCGTCAGCTTCACGTTATCCACGGCAACCGGTCCAGTGCCACCGGTAGTATTCACATAATGGAACGCAAACTGGACACCGTCCACAGCATACTCGGCCGGTACTGCCAGTTCCTTGCGGCCGGAAATCACGCCGGACTTCTCGTTGTTATAGCTATCAAAGAAGTTCCACAGGGACGTCCAAGTCTTGCCGCCATCCGTGGAAGCCTCCACAGTAATGGTGCAGGTCTTGTTCTGAGCTGCGTAGAAGCCATAGCCGTAATCGAAGGAGAGCGTAGCATCCTTACCGGACAGGTTCACTGCCGGGGAGATCAGGTACTCATCCTGCTTTCCGCCGCTCCAGTCTTCAGAAATATAAGCGTGCTTGGTAGGATTGACATCCTTCCAGTTCCAATAGGTATAGCTTTTCCATGTATAGCCGGCGGAGTTAACGCCCTTCACCGTCCAACCGTGGAAGGGGAAGCTGTCGCCAGAAACAGACTCGAAGTCGTTCTCGAACAGCACCAACTCCCCACCGGCCTGTGCCTTCTGGAAGGTGGCGGAGATGGTGTGATCCGTACCCACACGCTCGAAGGTGTAGTAGGAGATGGGGCCCAGATCGGTGCCGTCCACCACCACATTGGCCACCTCGTAGCCCGTGGCAGGTACCACGTTAAAGGTCTTGCTGGTCCCCTTCTTCACCAGAGTGGTACCGGCGGGGTCGATAGCACCGCCCTCACCGGAGGTAGCCGTCACGGCGATATAGTCCTCACGGACATCGGCGTACAGCTGGACATTATCCACGGAGATCTGGGCGCCGCCCTTACCGGTGTAGACAAAGGCGAAGCGCAGGTCGTCGCAATTCTGGAACTTTTCGGGGATGGTGACCTTGGCCTGCGTGGGAGCCCAAGCGGTAAAGGCTCCGGCATCCTTCTGCAGGTTCCAGACCTCCTCCCAGGTCTGACCGTCGGCAGAAGCCATGACCTGCAGGTTGCAGCGCTTGTAGTCCACGGTATAGACAGGAGTGGTGTAGAAGTTGAAGATCATGTGGGCATCCGTCTCCACACCACTGATGTCGGTGGCACGGGAATACAGCCACTCGTTCTGCTGGAAGTCATCGTCGGCATCCACGGTGGCGGTGTAATCCACGTCACGATACCACGTGTTGACGGAAGCGCCCTTGGACTCCATGCTCCAATCGGCAGGCAGCCAATCGTTGTCGAAGGTCTCGGTCCACAGCACGTTGGTGGGCTTCACGATGCCATAATCGTCGCTGTTGCCGGGCACCTTCACGGTGTAGGTCTTGGAGTTGCCGGCGTAGTCGTGAACGATCATGCCGAAGGTCTCACCCATACCGGTGACGTCATACTCCTTGACGTGGGTGGTGAGGCCCGGCGTGGTCTCGGAGAAGCCCTGGATCCCGTACAGCAGATCGCTGTTGCGGAGGTTATAGAACACGATGGCCGAGACATACTGGTTGTCGCTGACATCCATGCTCAGATAGTAGCGGCCCTCGGCCTCGGTGACCTTCAGGTCGCTGGCATGGGGATCCTCATTATCGATGGTGATGGGGAAGGACCAGCTGTTCTTCAGGTTCTTGGTGCCGCCGTCGCCATAGGGCAGGGTAGCCTCAATGGTCACGGTAGCCTTGGTGTTGTTGGGCAGCTTGGAGTTGTTCTTGGCGGTGCCGTACCATGCGTCGATACCGGTATAATCGGCATTCACACCGGCGGGCACGATGCGGTAGTAGTCGTAGCTGTAGATGGACTTATTGACGTAGTCGCAGGTTTTTTCCAGATACACCTCGCCGGTTTTCTGATCGGTGATGGTGTACTTCAGCGTCTTGGTATTGCGCAGCAGGCCGGTGTAGATGCCGGTGAGGCTGTCCATCATGTCATTGCTGTTGTCGGGGGAAATGGCGTTGTGATCGGCAAAATAGGGCACATTGGCGTAGTTGTTGTCGCCCAGATAGGTGTCGATCTGGCCCTCGGCAGAGGTGGTGAAGGCGGTGTTCATGTAGGCCTGTGCCTTGCTCTCGGTGCCGTCCAGCGTATCCCAGTAGTCGGTGGAATCGATGATGGGAGCCTTGGTCCAGTCGCCGTAGAAGGCCAGATAGGGGATACCCAGATCAATGGCAGCCTCCAGCTTGCCGCCGTCAGCGGCCACCTGCTTCAGGGTCACGAAGCCCTCCACATAGGCGCCGTTCTCGAAGTTCTTCAGTTCCTCCTTGGCGTTGGTAAGGGTCACGGTGACAGTGACCTCCTGCTCGCCACCTGCGGAAACCGCCACACGGTTATCCTTGCAGTTGGTGGTGAAGGTGTGGCTCAGTGCCACAGCCGTCTCACTGCTGGTGAGGAAGGCCTCGTTGTCGCTGTTGGTATAGGTCGTGGTCCCGTCGGTGAGGACGATGGGCTGGATATCGTAGTACAGGGTGTCCTTACCGGTGTTGTGGACCTTGAAGGTCATGGTGTAGACGCCCTTCTCTGCGGGATCGTCGCCCAGCTCCAGCTTGGGCCGGATCATGCCGTCCACGGTGAGGTAGCCCTCGGTCTTGACGGCGTCATTGATGTTGATGAGACCTGCGCCCTGCTTGCGGGGAGAATAGGGCTGGCCGTTGGAATCGTAAATGATGCTGGCGGTGCTCATCAGCAGGGTATCGACCATGTGCTTGCGCTGGGTGGCATCGGTCATGCCACGGGCCTTCAGGGCCTGCTGCACGATGGCCATAGCGCCTGCCGCATGGGGGGAAGCCATGGACGTACCGTCCATGCTCTCATAGGCGTTGCCGGGTACGGCGGCATAGATGCCTGCGCCGGGCGCAGTGATCTCCGGCTTCAGGGTCAGCTCCGTGGTGGCGCCCCAGGAGGAGAAGTCCGCCATACCATAGGTGGGGGAAGCCACCAGCTTGTCGGCGGTGCCCACGGTCAGGACCTTGTTCTCCTGCGCCTTCAGATACTCACCGGCCTCCTGAGAGATAAACGCACAGGGCATCTTCCAGTCGGTGATGGACATATACAGCATACCGGGTACGTTGTTGTACACCAGCATGGCGATGGCGCCATGTGCATAGGCGCTGCGCTCCTTCTGCTCATAGTACATACCGCCGCCGCGCTGCACCAGCGCCACCTTGCCGGAGACGTCGATGCCCTCATAGTCGTCCTCCGTGCCGTAGCCGGGCACCACGGCATACTCCAGCTCGCCCTTCTTGGCCAGCTCCCGGAAGATCTTGGCGTTCTCGTCGGTGCTGATGGTGCCGCTGTCCTGATAGGCGAAGTCACGGCCGCCCACGGTGATGTAGGGGCTCTTGACCTTGCTGTTGGACACGGCAGCCACGGACATGGACTCGCCGTAGGTGGACGGCTCGCTGATCAGGCCGTAGTCGGGGTTGCTGGCCAGCGCCTTGTTGCCGAAGGCATCGCCGTAAGCAGCGCTGTAAGCGTTACCGGCAGCCACAGCCAGAGACATACCGCTCTCGCCGGCCCGCTTAAAGACGTTCAGCAGGCTCTCGGTGAACTCGTCGGGATTCTCATAGTCGATGTAGCCGGCGTCGGAGCCGAGGCTCAGGTTGGCCACATCCACGCCCAGCAGCATACAATCCTCCAGAGCGGACAGGATGTCGGCGTAGGAAGCGCTGCCGCTGGAGTTAAAGACGTTCATGTTGGCGATCTGGGCGTCCGGGGCCACACCCTGCACATCCGCATTGATGCCGGTGCAGCCGGCAGCAGTGGAGGCCACATGGGTGCCGTGGCTGCTCTTGGTGCCGGGGGCGCCGTCGGTATCCTTATCGCCATAATCGAACTGGAAGGGGAATTTGGCGCTCTTATAGACGGAAGAAACGCTGAGGCCCTTCACAAAGCCCTCGGCCTGGAAGTCGTACTGGGACAGCAGACCCTTCACGTCATCCTGCGTCAGGGCGGGGCTGGCGGGAGCCTTGCTGAAGATCTGGTGGTCCATGTCCACGCCGGTATCCAGAATGGCGATCAGCATCCCCTCGCCGGTGAAGCCCGTCTCGTTGGCCAGACCGCCGCCGATCATCCGGGTGCTGTTGGCGGTGTCAGGCAGCAGGCTGAAGGTGGGGGACAGGAACACGGACTCTACGCAGTCCAGCTCCTTCAGAGCCTTATACTGGCCGTAGGTCACAGTGGCGGAGAAGCCGTTGAGCAGCGTCGTATACTGACGCTCCGGCTCCACCGCCTCCCCGATGGCACGGGACATGGTGGCCGCAGCCTTCTCCTGCTTCTGCAGCAGGGACTGCACCTGGGCCTGAGCCGTAGGCTTGGCCACGGAGTCGTCCACCACCACAATGATCTCCACAGAGTCACTGTCCTCATGGGTGGGCTTAGCCTCCATGCTCAGGGTCTCGTCTTTGGTCTTTGCGCCCCGCAGCAGCTGGGTGGTAACATTGTTGGCAATGTCCTCCACCGAGGTCTCCTCCATGGTGGCGTTCACCACGTGGGAGTCCTCCGAGGCCGCAAAGGCGGTGTAGGGCAAGGCAGACACCAGCAGTACCAGTGTCAGCAGCCATGCACCGATCCGTTTGCAGACTGTCATCTCTCATGATCCTCCTGTAATGGATTTTGTCGGAAAAAGTATTAGCTTCTCCCAATATATAGGTTGGATTATAACACCTACCGTCCCAGTATGGCAAGATAATTTTTCTCTATTTGGGAAATTTTTTCAAAAGTGAGTTTCGCGTGACGAAGTTTTTCCCCTGAATATCGCTTGTTTTCCAGATATGCACTTTCTGCCATCATCTGTTCTTACGACCGGGACATTTTGTCATTTTCTGACAAAATGTCTCCCTGCCGTTCCCTCTTCCGGCGGCATACCTTCCCGGCCCGCTTTTGTCCCCGGCGGACAGCTTTCTGCTGATCGCCCCTTTTCTATAGGGAACGTGCCTCCGCCGGCCCACTGTTCCCAGTAGTAGTTCTTTTTTATGTCTCCAACGGGTGACTTTCTTTCAATAGCGAAAGAAAGTCACCAAAGAACGCCAGCAGAAACCCATGGTTTCTGCACTTCCTTTGCCGTTTGCAAGAGTTGTATCCTAAATCCCGCCGAAGCAGGGAATCGACTTCCCCCTACTCACGCTGCCGCTACATTGGACAGTTGAAGGGGCTTACTGTTCTATCGTGGGAGTCCGTACTCCCGAAATACTTTCTTCACCTGAGCCGGGAGCGGCAGCGGGTCTGTTGCTAAGTCAATTCCCTTTACGGCCCATAACAAATAAGGCTCTTGAAGGGAAAGAAAATCCAAAAACCATCGGTTTCAAACGGAAATCACCGAAGCGCCGCCTGTGGCGGATGAAGCGAGGTGGTTTCGAGGAAGTGTCAGCCAGTGCTCACACTGGCTGTGGCAATCTGTCCCCCGCAGTAGAACAGCAGATTTCTTCAACTGGTAGGGTAGCGGCAGCGTTAATAGAAGTAAGTCAATTCCCTGCTTCGACAAATTTTAGATGGCAGCTCTTGTCCGCAAAAGAGGAAGTCTTGAAACCTAAGGTTTCAAGCGGCGTTCTTTGGTGACTTTCTGCCGCTATTGGCAGAAAGTCACCCGTCGGAGGCACGTCCCCCCGGTAGAACAGCAAGTCCCTTCCATCACCCAATGCAGCGGCAGCGATAATAGAAATACGCCAATTCCCCGCCTTGGCGGGATTTAGATGACAGCTCTTGTCCGTAAAAGAGGAAGTCTTGAAACCTTAGGGTTCAAGTGGCGTTCTTTGGTGACTTTCTGCCGCTATTGGCAGAAAGTTACCCGCCGGAGGCACGTCCCCCCGGTAGAACAGCAAGTCCCTTCCATCACCCAATGCAGCGGCAGCGATAATAGAAATACGCCAATTCCCCGCCTTGGCGGGATTTAGATGGCAGCTCTTGTACACAACAAAGGAAGTCTTGAAACCTTAGGGTTCAAGCGGCGTTTTTTGCATACTTTTTGTCGCTGCTGACAAAAAGTATGCCGCCGGAGGCAATCGGAAAAGTCACTCGTCGGAGACAATCGGAAAAAGCTGCTGTCCCCTCACAACCAAAAAGGGAGTCCTGAAACCTCCGGTCTCAGGACTCCCTTTTTCCTTGCATACCACTCTTACCAGTGCAGCAGCTTCTTATAGTACGGCCACAGCCCCTCCTTCTCCGGATAGAAGGGCGCCAGCTGGCACAGATCCGTTCCGGGGAAGTCGTTGCCCTCGATGATGGCGGGGCCGGTAGGCGTGATGGCCATATCCCAGCCCACATGGGCCACCTGCGGGATCTCATGGGCCGCCTCCTTGGCCAGGGCAATGGCCTCCGGCACCATAGGCAGCTGATAGCCAACGAACTCCACCCCGGTGTCGGGATGGCGGTCATAGACGTTGAAATAGTCGTCGGTGGCGGGAGAGATGATCTTCCCCGTCTCCGGGTCCACCCGGCACAGGACACCCCCCTGCCCGGAGTTGTCGCAGTACCCGTCGCCCCGGCCCATCTTTACGCTGATGTAGGCCACATGGACCTCCCCGTCCACCAGATCCGTCAGGATACGCATGGTGTTTACCGACGAGGGATGGAGCCGTGCCATATCGGGATGCTGGGGCAGCACCTGCTCCAGCACCACCAGCTGGTTCCGCCGGATGTAGTCCAGCATCACCGCCGGGGACTCGTAGTCCTTCACATACAGCTTGTTCACGCCCCGGCCGCAGTCGCCGTGGTTGATCTTGGCGAAGATGGCCTCCTGCCCGGCGATGAAGTCTGTAAACTCCGTCAGCGTGGCCGTCTCGCCGTTGAGGGTCTTGCGGCCCAGATACTTGGCAAACCGCTGGTTGAACCGCAGCTTGTCGTCGAACTCGTCGGAGTAGCTGAGGTCGTTCATGTGGTCAATGACCTTCTTGTTGCGGACGCGGGTGAGATAGGTGTCCCGCTGGCGGCCGTTCATGTTGTAAAACCCGAACATCACATAGTCGTAGTACCCCGCCCCATAGCGTGCGCCGCACCAGCACATATCGAAGAAGGTCTTGACCTTGTTCTGGCCGCACTTGTCGTGGACGATGTCGATCATCTGGTTCATTTTCTTCAGCCGCACGCCGGACATGACCCGTGCGAGATAAGAGAGCTTGGACATACATTGCCTCCCGTATTCATGTGTTCTTCAGTATACCCCATCCGGCGGAGCTTGACCAGCCGTTTCTGGTGATACCTGCCATCAGTTTTAATAGAGGTAGCTGCGCTTCTCGTCCCGGAACTCCGCCAGCCGGGCCTCATAGGCCTCCATGGCGGCCTCCTCGAAGGCCAGCGTGCCCTCGGCCCCCAGCTCCCGCAGCAGCTGCTTGGTAAAGGGGGGATTCAGCACCAGCAGCGGCCCCGTGAGATAGGTGGCCATCAGGCCGCCCCGGCGGAAGCCCTCCACCAGAGAGCCGGGCCGCCGCCCCACGCCCCGGACCACCTTAAAAAGCCCCGTGCCGGGATCGTCGGCGCCGTAGGTGTGGCCGAACAGGCTCTTGAAGCCCACGATCTCCATCCCGGTGCCATAGGTCCCCAGAAAGAAGCTGTTGTGCCGGTTCATCATCTGATACTCGGCATGGGTGGGCAGCAGGCCCAGTCCGTCGAACCGCAGCCCCTGATCCGACTGGACGTATTCCCCCAGCGCATCCAGAGCGTTGCCCGTCACCAGCATCCGCTGGCCGCCGTCCACACGGGCCGCCAGCTCCTCCCGATAGGGGGTCAGGGCCTTCACCATCAGCTCCAGTCCCTTCTCCGTGGCGGAGCCCATATATACCAGATCCACGCCGCCCTCCAAAAACGCCGGGCGGGACTTCAGATCCGTCTCGACCACCTCCAGCTCCGGGCAGCACTGGCGCAGATACCGGACGTTCATCAAATCGCCGCAGAGGTTTCCCACCTCCGGGAACAGGATCTCTACCTTCATGCCTGCGCCTCCTTCTCCGCACCGTCCTGTGCATGGCGGGCGGCTTCCTCCTTCATGTGGTCATACACTTTATACGACAGGGCCAGAGAGTCCGTGCCATAGAGAATGTACACGTCATCGCCGGGAGCATAGTGCAGCAGCTCCGCCGCCCGGAACTCGTCCGGCTGGCAGACGATGCGCTCCTCCGGCACTCCCGCCATCAGCAGCCGCAGCTTGTAGTCCCGGCACCGTGCGCCGGTACACACCAGCTGCACCACGCTGTCGTTGCGGAGATACTCGAAGTCCGCATCGAAGATCCAGCAGGTGTTCTCCGACCAGTGGTGGGCATCTCCCAGACAGTTCATCATCAGCAGCAGCTCCTTGGTGCCGGGCCGCTGGGCGATATACTGGAAGGTCCGGGACCCAGCCAGTGCGTTCTTCTCCTTGGACATCTGCCGCACCAGCTTCACGTCCCCCACCTGCTCCTCCATGTGCCGGGTGGCCACCACCGCCGCGCGGCTCATGTAGCCGCTGATGGCCTCGTGGCTGTACCCCAGCTGCCGCAGCACGGCAATGACCGTCACCATGTTGTACAGGTTCGGCACACTGTCGGAGATCAGTCGATAGGGATGCTCCTCCCCGCCCTCCCGCAGGGCCATGGTCCCCTTCTCCATATCCACATCCGTGGCCAGATAGTCGCTCTCCGGGGAGTGGAACCCGCAGTCCGGGCAGATGCACTTGCCGATGTGGTGATACCGGCGATAGACGTAGGTGAGCTTACCGCTGCACTTGGGGCAGATCCGCAGATCGTCGATGAGGTTCTCGCACCGGGTAGTGTCTCCCGGCAGCCGGTCCACTCCGAAGTAGACCCGCCGGTTCTCCGGGGCCACGCCGCAGGTGATCAGATCGTCGGCATTCAGGATCATGGCGGCCGTCTGTGGGATGCTCCGGGTCAGGATATCCGCAATGTAGCCGGGGTGTGCGTTCCGCATGATGGAGTCCCGTGTCAGATTGGTGACCACCACATAGTCCGGCTTCACATAGGGGAAGATGCGGACGCTGGCCCGCTCGTCCACCTCCAGCACCGCCATGTCATAGGGCTTGGCCCGCCCCAGCAGGTCGCAGCCCCGCAGCAGCGCCGTGGAGATGCCGGAGGTGATGTTGGAGCCGGATCGATTGCTGAGAACCTTCTTCCCGTCCGCCTCCAGAATATCCGTCAGCAGATTGCTGACGGTGGTCTTGCCGTTGGTGCCGGTGACGGCGATGATGGTACCGGGCTTTCCCACATACCGCAGGAAATCCGGGCACAGCTTCAGCGCCAGCGAGCCGGGAAAGTCCGTACCGTTGTGCCGGGTGATCTTCAGCGCCGGAACCGACAGCTTCGCCAGCCACAGTGCCAGTAAAAATCGCAGTTTGCCCATTATCTTGTTTCCTCCTCCCGGAGCATGGCCATGGCCCGGCAGCTGCTGCCGTCGGCGTGCTCCCATTTCAGCGGCAGGGTCAGGAAGGTGAAGGTCTTGCCCACCAGCGCCTCCAGCCCTGTCAGATTTTCCGTATTGACCAGTCCCGCACCCAGCAGGATCATGTGATTGGGATAGTCCGTCGTGTCGCAGGGGTCCAGCGAGATGCTGTCCTCCCCCACGCCCTTCAGACCCAGCGACGCCACGTATTCCGCCGCCTCCGCTGTCAGGCACGGGAAGCCCTCATAGTACCGGGGCTGGCCCCAGTACCGGTCCCACCCGGTGCAAAACAGCAGGAACTCCGCCTCCCCCAGGGCCTTCTCCTGCCGCCGCAGCATGGGCAGCGTGATCTCCGCCGCTTCCCGGCAGTCCACCACGAAGCCCCGCCCGGCGAAGGTCTCCGCCGGGAAGTCGTCCAGCGTCCGTCCGCTTGGCAGCATATGGGCCGGAGCGTCCATGTGGGTGCCGGTGTGGGAGTACATCTGCAGCAGCGTCTCCCGGAAGCCGTCCTTCTCCATGGTACAGGCCGCCGTCAGCCGGGGCGGCTCCGTACCGGGATACACCGGCATCTCCGGTGTGATGCAGTGGGTCAGATCCAGCATTTTCATGTGGCGTCCCCCCTCTCCGTCCGGGTGTGCAGCCAGATCATCAGGGCGGCGATGTCCGCCGGGGACACCCCGGAGATGCGGCTGGCCTGCCCCAGATCCAGAGGCCGCACTGCCGCCAGCTTCTCCCGTGCCTCCAGCCGCAGTCCCTGAATGTGGCTGTACTCCATATCCGGCGGCAGCCGGTGCTTTTCCAGCTGCCGCAGCTCCTCCACCTGCTTTTCCTGCCGGCGGATGTAGCCCTCATATTTCACGGAGATCTCCACCTGCTCCGCCACCTCCACCGGCAGCGCCGGGGCGCCGGGGTCGAAGGTCATCAGCTCCCGATACGTCATCTGGGGCCGCCGCAGCAAATCAATGAGCCGTGCGCCGTCGGTGACGGGGGCCGACCCCCGCTCCGCCAGCAGCCGGTTCAGTCCCTCGCTGCCGGGGATGCCCGTGTGCTCCAGCCGCCGGATCTCCCGGTCTACGGCCTCGTACTTCTCCCGCACCGCCTGCATCCGCTCCTCCGGCACCAGCCCCAGCCGGTAGCCGATGGGGGTCAGCCGCCGGTCGGCGTTGTCCTGCCGCAGCAGCAGCCGGTACTCCGACCGGCTGGTCATGATGCGGTATGGCTCCTCCGTTCCCTTGGTCACCAGATCGTCGATGAGGGTGCCGATGTAGCTCTCGCTGCGCCGCAGGATCAGGGGCTCCCGCCCCAGCAGCGCCAGCGCCGCATTGACCCCCGCCACGAAGCCCTGTACCGCCGCCTCCTCATAGCCGGAGGAGCCGTTGAACTGTCCGGCGCCGTACAGCCCCCGGACGGTCTTTACCTCCAGCGTAGGCCGCAGGGCCAGCGGGTCGATGCAGTCGTATTCGATGGCGTAGGCGGGCCGGGTCATCACCGCCTGCTCCAATCCCGGCACGGTGTGCAGCATCTCCACCTGCACCTCCTCCGGCAGCGAGGAGGAAAAGCCCTGCAAATACAGTTCCTCCGTGTCAAGGCCCATAGGCTCCACAAACAGCTGGTGCCGGGGCTTGTCCGGGAAACGGACGATCTTCGTCTCGATGGAGGGGCAGTACCTCGGCCCCACCCCCTCGATGACCCCGGTGTAAATGGGGCTGCGATCCAGATTCTCCCGGATGATGCGGTGGGTCTCCTCATTGGTATAGGTGAGCCAGCACACCGCCCGGTTCTCCGGCGGCCGGGTGGTGGAAAAGCTGAAGGGTACCGGCACGTCGTCACCGGTCTGCACCTCCATGCGGTCAAAGTCCACCGTTCGGGCGTTGATCCGTGGGGGCGTCCCGGTCTTGAAGCGCCGCAGGGGCAGTCCCATAGCCGCCAGACAGTCCGCCAGCTCCCCGGAGGGGTGCAGGCCATCCGGCCCGGAGGACTCCACACATTCGCCCACGATGGTCCGGCCGTGAAGATACGTCCCGGAGCACAGGATCACGGCCCTTACGCCGTACACAGCCCCCGTCCGCAGCACCACCTGCCGAACGGAGCCCTCCTCCGTCCGCAGGGCCACCACCTCCCCCTGCCGCAGGGTCAGATGCTCCTGCCGCTCCAGCGTGTGCTTCATCACCTGCTGGTACTTCCGGCGATCCGCCTGCGCCCGCAGGGAGTGGACGGCAGGCCCCTTCCCCCGGTTGAGCATCCGGTACTGGATGCAGGCGGCGTCCGCCCCACGGGCCATCTCGCCACCCAGAGCATCCAGCTCCCGCACCAGATGTCCCTTCCCGGTGCCGCCGATGGCAGGGTTGCAGGGCATATTGCCCACGGCGTCCAGATTCATGGTGAGGCACACCGTCTCCAGCCCCATCCGGGCCGCCGCCAGCGCCGCCTCGATGCCGGCGTGTCCGGCGCCGATGACGGCGATATCAAATTGTCCGGCAAAAAACTCCTTCATCCCAGCGCCTCATTCACAGTGTAAGGTCAGCACCGCCACCTGCGGGTGGTTGAAGAGCCGGGGGATCCCCCCCAGCCCACGGGTCACAAAGACCTGCGCCTCGTGACCGTCGGTGCAGCGGTAAAAGCCGTTGGTAAAGCTGGGCAGCAGCTGCCCGCCCGCCCCCAGCAGGCCGTCGGTAAAGGGCAGCCGCCAGATGCCTCCGTGACCGTGGCCCGACAGCACCAGATCCGCCCCCAACCGGCAGTATTCCCCGTCAAAGAGATTATTCCGGTGGGCCATCAGCAGCCAGAAGCCGTCGCCTGCCGCCTCCTTCACCTCACCGGCCACCTCCTCTGGGGACTTCTGGCCGGCGTAGCCGTTGGGGTCGTCGATGCCCGCCAACGTAATGGTGTCCCCGTTCCGCTCCAGCGGCACAAAGGTGTTGGAGAGGTACGTCACCCCCGTCTCCTCCAGCAGCTGCCGCATCTCCGGCATCCGACCGGAGGCCCACTCGTGGTTGCCGGTGACGTAATAGACCGGGGCGATCTCCACCAGTCCCTCCAGCAGCGGCCGGAGATACTCCGTGCCGCTCCACTCGTCCATCATGTCGCCGCACAGGCAGATGACGTCGGGCTTGGCCCCCCGCACAGCCTCCAACAGGCGGCTGTGCTGCCGTCCAAACCGCTTCCCGTGGAGGTCCGACAGCACCACCAGCCGTCCGCCGTCCCAACCGGCGGGCAGTCTTGCGCTGGTGAAGGCGAACTCCTCCACCGACAGCACGCTGCTGCCCACCCAGATGGCAGCTCCCGCCGCCGCCAGCGCCATCAGCAGCAGATAGAGCTTTCCGTGTCTGCGTTTTCTCTCCGCCATCTGCGCCACCGCCTTTCTCCGTGGGGAGCAGCCCGCCGTCGGCAGGCCCGATAAAATATCGATCCATTAAAATATCAACCTATTATATAATGTACCCGCCCCAAAGGCAAGCCCCTTCTTTGTGCAGAATAGCAAAATTTGCTGGTTAGTTTTTGGTATAAATGTAGAATTTGGTTCTTGTATTTTTCTCACTGCCGGGGTATACTGTATCATAGAAAAGAGAAGAAAGGAGCGTGATAGCACAATGACCAACAAGTGGATCAAGGGCGATCTGGACGATATGATCTTCGCCGACTGCGATTGGCAGCCCAGCGAGCGGTAAGACAGATCCCCGAACAAAGCACCACGCCTGTGCGTGGATATTTTTTTTGCAGAAGCGCCGCTGAGCGCTTTATTTTTTTACCGCCCCGCTGCCGGTTCATTTTCCCGGTACGGTAGATAGAGCCCTATCGCCGGTTCATTTTTTCGATGCGATAGGCTCCCTGCCAGCGGTTTATCTCTCCCGGTGCGGGTGGTTTATCTTTTTCGATGCGGTGGGTGGATCGCACAGGTGCAGCCGCCGACCCTTCTGCCGGCTCGGCACTCCCTATGCAGCGCCTATACGGCATCTATATGACGGCGATCACTTCAACCGGATACAGCCGATGAATTTTTCCGCCGGTCGGCCCAATGATTTGTTAAATCTCTGACACTTAGCAAAGACTCGTAGGTTTTCCGCCGCTTTCTGTCAAGTCCCCTCAGTGGGGACGGACAGGGGCGGCACGGGACAAAATGGGACGTTCGGCGGACGGAAAGCGGACGTCCAGCCGGGCCTGTCTCTTGTCCGGTATTGTCCAGCGGACAAGGTTTTATCGGGATGCCGCACCCTCCCCCGGAGCATTCCGGCAGGAGGGTCTTTTTCTGCCCGTCACCACCAGCACGATGCACACTGTCAGCAGCACCGTCACGATGGCGATGGCGCAGTTCCGGAAAAATGCCTCCGGCAGGATCAGGATCACCGGATCGGTGACGGGATCAAAGAGCCAGTTATCCTTGCCGGGGAAGAAAATGCTGTGGAACACCGTGAAGGCCCGATCAAAATCCAGTGCCGCCAACAGGGCGATCAGCAGAAACAGGCCACCCAGCCCGCAGGCCGCCCAGAAGCCCGGTGTCCGGCCCCCTAACCGGGGCAGCCGCTGCCGCCGCAGGCGGCACACAACAGCCCCTGTCAGCAGCAGTCCCGCCGCCGCCACGAACACCCACACCGCCAGCAGGAACAGCCCCCGCACGTCGGCAAAGTGGCTGGCACCCTCCGCCGAGAAGGGCAGCACCCCGGCGGCAAAATCCGGTCTGCGACCCATGCAGTAGTCCATGACGTCGCCGTAGGCCTCCGCCGCCTGTTGGCCAGTGAGGCCGCTGGCCTCGCAGATCCCCAAGGGGCCGATCTGCGCCGTATAAAAGCCCCGCACCAGCAGCACCGGCAGGATGGAGCCGGTGAGCACCGCCAGAGCGATACAGGGGATGGCCAGCCATGACCACAGCTTTTTCGCTTCCTTCATGTCGTATTCCCCCTTCGCTTCGGAAAGCCGGACAGCACCAGCAGCACCTGTCCCGGCAGATAGAACAGCCACATCCCCACCTGCGCCGCCCCGGCAAGACCCGGCAGCAGCGACGGCTGGTTCCGCAGCCCCACGCATACGTCGCACAGCAGAAACAGCCACATCCCCGCCGCAAACAGTCTCTCGGAGCGCAGAGTCAGGGACTGGAAGGCATTCACCAGAAAATTCACGAAATACAGCGCCGCCAGTAGGTTCAGGACCGTTCCCATCCCCAGAGCGCTCAGCAGCGGCCAAGCCGCCGCCGCCAGCCCCGCCCGCAGCGCCCACAGGGTGCGGCCGCAGGCCCGCCGGATGCGGGCCAGATACAGCCCCTGCACCACGCAGAACAGGACGATGCCCATCCCATACCACCGATCCAGCAGCAGAAGGAAGGTATCCGCCGCCAGAGTAAAGGCCATGGCCCACGCCATCAGGCGGCTGCCGCCGTGCCGGGCCGACCACACCGCCGCCAGCAGGCACACCACGATGGTGAGGTATTTCACCCCGTCGCCGCCGGCGGAGAAGGCATCCAGTGCCAGAAACAGCAGGTACAGCGCCGTCTCCAGCCCCACGAAGCATTTTTTCACCGGGGCCATTTCCGTTGTTTCGTTTTTGCCTATCCGTTTCATGTACCCATCCTACGACCCATCCGTTTCACGTTTTCTTCCCATGCCGTGGCAGAATGGCGGTTCTCCATCGTCTCAGCGCCGCAGCGCCACAGGGCGGCGGCTTCGCAGGCGACAGCCTGTACCCGGCAGTCCCCTTCGGCACGGCAGCTCATTTCGGCACGGCTCACAGCGCCCACAGGCTCTCATCGCTGGCGGAGACGCACAGGGCGCCAGCCCCCAGCGCCGCCAGCACATCCGCCTTGTCCGACAGCAGACCCCCGGCGATCAGCGGCACCGGCAACTCCCGGCTCAGCCGCCGCAGCACCTTGCACAGGGTCCCCGGCAGAATCTCGATGACGTCGGGCATCCCTCCCTCCGTCTCTCGGCCCAGATTGCTGACGGCCTTGGAGTCGATGGCGAACACCCGCAGCACCGTCAGCAGACCCAGCTCCCGGCCACGGCGCAGCAGCATGGGGCGGGTGGAGATGATGCCGTCGGCCCCGCAGCGGTGCAGGAAGTCCACGGCAATTTCACGGGGAGCCAGCCCCGCCACCAGATCGGCGTGGACCACGGCGTATTTCCCCGCCTGATGCACCCGGTCAATGAGCCGGTCGATGTTCAAAATGTCCCCGCACAGCAGGAACACCACCCCCGCCGGTTGGGCCAGACACGCCTCCAGCCGTCCGGTATCCTTCACCGCCGGAAGCACCGGGTTCTGCTCCAGCACGCTCATCATGGGATGGCGCATGGCCGTCCCTCCTTTCCGCCGCCCACAGGGCAGGCCCATGACCCGCAGCGACCCATGGCCGCCCGCAAGATGCAAAAAAAATCCTCTGTCCCTATGTTACCACGGGACAGAGGACTTTTTCAACGCTTAGCCGATGTTTTTTGTGGCCACCACAGCCACGCCGGTGCCGCACACGTCGGCAAGGACCACCTGACCGGCCTGCACCGGTGCGGGGACGGCGGCGTGGTGCAGCGCACGGGCCACCTCCAGCACCTTCTCCTTGGGCACCTCCCCCTGCGTCCGCACCGGCACCACCGGCAGCAGACCGCCCAGCACCCGGACGGTGCCGGTGACGGTGCGCTCCGGGTGAACGCACTCCTTCCGGGCGTAGGCATCGCCACGGGGGCAGGTGTTGCCGGTGACGGCGGTGACAACGCCATCCTCCAGCGTGGCCCGCAGCTGGCAGCCCATGGGGCAGCCGATACACGTCAGCTCACGGATGTTCATTTCGCTTCCCCCTCCTCGATCTGGAATGTGACGGTCCGAACGCTCTCCGGCAGTTCCTCCCGCCGCAGGGTGAACTGCTCCATCTCGCCGGGGGTCAGGATGCGCTTAGGCACCCGGCGCAGGAGCTTACCGTCGGTATAGACGCACAGGGCCGCCTTCTGATAGGGCCGCCCCACCCGGAAGCGCACGGTGACGCTGTCCGCCATATGGTGGGGGTCCAGCTGCTGGGGAACGGTATAACGGACACCGTTTTTCCCCTCCAACCGGACGGTGGCCGTCTCGCCCTGCCCGCCGAGGATGTAGCGGGCGGCGTTTTCACCGGCCTTGGCCGCCTCCTGAGACACGAAGTCCACCAGATCGTGGACGTGGAGTACGTTGCCGCAGGCGAACACGCCGGGCAGAGAGGTGGACAGGTCGTCGGACACCACCGGGCCGCCGGTGACGGGGTCCATCTGCACCCCGGCCTCCCGGCTCAACTCGTTTTCCGGCAGCAGACCCACCGACAGCAGCAGCGTGTCGCAGGGGATGCGCCGCTCCGTGCCGGGGATGGGGCGGCGGCTGCCGTCCACCTGCGCCAGCGTCACCGCCTCCAGCCGCTCCCGTCCGTGGATATCCACCACGGTGGTGGAGAGGTACAGGGGGATATGGAAGTCCTCCAGACACTGGACGATGTTCCGCTTCAGGCCGCCGGAATAGGGCATGACCTCCGCCACGGCATGGACACGGGCGCCCTCCAGCGTCATGCGCCGGGCCATGATGAGGCCGATATCGCCGCTGCCCAGGATCACCACATCCCGGCCGGGCATGAGGCCCTCCACATTCACCAGACGCTGGGCCGCACCGGCGGAATAAATGCCCGCCGGGCGGGTGCCGGGGATGTTCAGCGCACCACGGGGGCGCTCCCGGCAGCCCATGGCCAGAATGACGGCCTGCGCCTGAATCTGCACGAGGCCCGTCTCCCGGCCGGTGACGGTCAGCACCCGGTCCGGGGACAGGTTCAGCACCATGGTGCCAGACAGGCAGGGGATGTTCAGCTCCCGGAACTGGCGTACATATTCCCCGGCGTACTCCGGGCCGGTGAGCTCCCGGCCGAAGGTATGCAGGCCAAAGCCCGCATGGATACATTGATTCAGAATACCGCCCAGCTCCCGATCCCGCTCGATGAGGAGGATATCCTCCACCCCGGCTTTCCGGGCGGCAATGGCGGCGGACAGGCCCGCCGGGCCTCCGCCGATGATGGCAAGCTGCACCTGCTTCATGCCTGCACCTCCTTCGTCTCGCCGGTCAGCAGAAGGCTCCCGCCGCCGGATTTGGTCAGCTGCGCCTGGGGAACTCCCAGTTCCTCGGACAGCAGCTCCATGACACGGGGGGCGCAGAAGCCGCCCTGGCACCGGCCCATACCGGCCCGGACCCGGCGCTTGACGCCGTCCAGAGAACGGGCGCCGGGACTGCGGCGGATGGCGTCCCGGATCTCCCCCTCGCTGATCTGCTCACAGCGGCAGAGAATATTGCCATAGGCGGGGTCCCGCTCCACCAACGCCTGACGCTCCGGCAGCGGCAGCTCCCGCACGTGGACGATATCCCGGCGCTGAGCGATGAAATCGGGCTTTTCCGCAAGGCCCAGCTTTTCCGCCACCAGTCCCGCTACATACACGCCGATGGCCGGGGCGGAGGACAGACCGGGGGACTCGATGCCGATGGCCTCGAAGAAGTTCTCGCTGCTCTCCCGGATATAGAAGTCGTCGCTGCCGCCCTCCAGATGGGCCCGCAGGCCGGCGAAGCTGGTAATGACATCCCGCATGGGCAGGTTCGGCACGCTGCGGCCCGCCGTGGCGATGGCGTAATCCAGCCCCGTCTGGGTGGTAGCAGTGTCGTCCCGGTCCTGCTGATCCGTGGCAGTGGGGCCGAGGAGGAGGTTTCCGTGGACAGTGGGGGTCACCAGCACACCCTTACCCATGGCACCGGGCAGCTGAAAGACGGTATGGCTCACCAGACCGCCGTCCTTCCGATCCAGCAGGCAGTATTCGCCCCGGCGGGGGGTGATGTGCAGAGGATCGGCGCACAGCTGGTTATGGAGCACGTCGCCCCACACACCGGCGGCGTTGACCACGGCACGGCTCTCCAACGGGCCACGGCTGGTGTCCACCACGAAGTGGTCCCCCTCCCGGCGGATATGCTGCACCTGCGTATCGAAGCGGAACTCCGTGCCGTTGGCGGCAGCGTTCTCCGCCAGAGCGATGGTCAAGCCGAAGGGGCAGAGAATGGCGCTGGTGGGGGCGTACAGCGCCGCCACCGCCTGCTTAGACAGGGCGGGCTCCATCCGGTGCAGGGCCTCGCCCTCCACGATCTCCAGTCCCTCCACGCCGTTGGCAAGCCCCCGCTGATAGAGGGCCTGCAGCTTCTCACGGTCCGCCGGATCCAGACACAGCACCAGCGCTCCGCACCGGCGATAGGGGAAGTCCAGCTGACGGGACAGGGCCTCCATCATGCGGCTGCCCTCCACGTTGAAGCGGGCCTTCCGGGTGCCGGGCTCGGCATCGAAGCCGGCGTGGACAATGGCGGAATTGGCCTTGCTGGTGCCGGTGCAGACGTCCTCATTGCGCTCCACCACACAGATGCGGCCGCTGCGGCGGCTCAGCTCCCGTGCGATGGCGCAGCCAATGACGCCGCCGCCGATGACCAGTACATCATACATGATCCATCTCTCCTTTCTAAAACAAAAAAGCCACGCAAAAACACCCGGCGTCTCCTCCGGGCAATTCTGCATGGCTCAGCATCTCACTGCATGACTGGTTCTTCAATCACATTATATTATAGCAGACCGTCTCCTGCTCTGTCAACCGGTCCCGAAAAAAGTCTTTTCCGGCGTTTTCTCTGTTCTTAACAGGTTTTTAGCGAAATCTTAACGTGAAGTATGGTATAATCAGGTCAGAAAAACCTGAGGGTCGGGAGGTGGCAGGGATTTGAAGAAACCGCACATCCAATGGCCGGAGCAGTGGCTGCGCCGAAAGCGTATCCCCTCCATTGGCTTTTCCTACTCCGGCAAGGACTTTATCATCTCCATGAGCCTATACACCCTGTCGGTGGTGCTGTGCCTGATCCTGCGGGGAGCCAGCCAGGACGGCGACACCGGGTATGTGTACATGATCTTCCTGCTGGACGTGTTTTTGACGGCGCTGCTGACGGAGGGCTTCTTCTTCAGCCTCATCATCTCCATCTTCGCCGTGCTCAGCGTGGACTACATCTTCACCCCGCCCTACTGGAACGTCAGCTTCACTCTGTCGGGATTCCCGTTGACCTTTCTGGTGACCATGACCATTTCCGTTGTGACCGGCATCGTTACCAGCCGGGCCAAGCAGATGGATGAGGTGCGGCGGGAGGCGGAACTGGAGCGGATGCACGGCAACCTCTTGCGGGCGGTGTCCCACGACATCCGCACGCCGTTGACGGGCATCGTGGGGGCCACTAATGTGCTGCTGGAGCAGGAGAATACCCTGACGCCGGAGCAGCGCCATGAGCTGATCCGCAACGCCAACGAGGAGGCCCAGTGGCTGATCCGCATCGTGGAGAATCTGCTGAGCATCACCCGCATGGGCGGTGACGAGGCCAAGGTCAACAAGACGCCGGAGGCCGCCGAGGAGATCATCGAGGGGGCGGTGGGCAAGTTTACCCGCCGGTGGGGGACGGACATTCCGGTGGAGGTACGTCTGCCGGAGGAGTTTCTGCTGGTGCCCATGGATCCGCTGCTGATGGAGCAGGTGCTGACCAATCTCATGGAAAATGCCGTGCTCCACGGCAAGACCACCCGGCACATCACCGTGACCCTGTGCCGCAGCGGAGACTGGGCCCGGTTCATCGTGGAGGACGACGGACAGGGCATCGCCCCGGACCGGCTGGAGCATCTCTTTGACGGCACCCTGCAGGGTCAGCAGGGAGATCGGGGCCGCAGCATGGGCATCGGCCTGTCCGTTTGCCGGACGGTGGTGCGGGCCCATGGCGGCCACATCAGAGGCGAAAACAGGACGGAGGGCGGCGCACGGTTCACCGTGGAGCTGCCTTTGGATAAAGAAATTCAACAGGAGGTAGACAGCTATGAAGATCAAGGATAAGGTTTTGATCGTGGAGGATGAGCAGAGCATCAGCAGCTTCATCTCTATGATCCTCACGGCCAACGGCTACGACACCATCATCGTCAACACCGGCGAAGAGGCGCTGACCATGATCTCCTCCCACTGTCCGGACCTCATCGTGCTGGATCTGGGGCTGCCGGATATGGACGGTCTGGAGGTGCTGCGCTCCGTGCGGAAGTGGTCCAGTCTGCCCATTGTGGTGGTCTCCGCCCGGAACCACGAGCGGGACAAGGTGGAGGCGCTGGACTACGGCGCCGACGACTATCTGGTCAAGCCCTTCGGCACCTCCGAGCTGCTGGCCCGCATCCGCACCGCCATCCGCCACACCCGCACCTCCCTCTCTAACCCGGAAATCGCCCAATCCGGGCGCTTCACCACCGGCGATCTGGTCATCGACTATGACAAGCATCAGGTGCTGATCCACGGGGAAAACGCCCGGCTCACCGCCAACGAGTATCGGATCGTGTCCCTGCTGGGCAAATACGCCGGCAAGGTGCTGACCTACGACTTCATCATCAAGGAGCTGTGGGGCCCCAAGGCCAAAAACGACAACCAGATCCTGCGGGTGAATATGGCCAATATCCGCCGCAAGATCGAGGAAAATCCCGGCCAGCCCAAGTACATCTTCACGGAGGTGGGTGTGGGCTACCGGATGCGTGAGGGCGACTGAGTGCCCGGCGCCGCTTGAAATGTGCTCTCTTTCCCTCTCTTTGCCGCCCCGGCTGCGTCATGCGCCGGGGCGGTGTGTTTTTGTGCTGCTTTGGCCTGCGGCGGGGGATGTTTTTGCAGTTGCTTATTTTATTGCCTCCGGCGACATACCTTTGGGGAAGTAATCTTATTTTGTCTCCGACGGGTAACTTTCTTTCAATAGCGAAAGAAAGTCGCCAAAGAACGCCAGCAGAAACCGATGGTTTCTGCACTTCCTTCTCGTTTGCAAGAGCTGTGGTCTAAGTCCCGTCGAAAAAGGGAATTGATCTGCTTCTGCTCACGCTGCCGCTACCCGGTCAGTTGAAGAAGCTTACTGTTCTACCGGGGGAGTCCGTACTCCCAGCAGTAAATGAAATATTTTCTTCACCTGAGCGGGAGCGGCAGCGGGTCTGTTGCTGATTCAATTCCCTTGACGGTCCCATAACAAGCAAGCCTCTTGACGGTAAAGGAAGTCCAGAAACCATCGGTTTCTGGCGGCATTTTTTCATACTTTTTGCTGCTGTTGGCAAAAAGTATGCCGTCGGAGACACGTTTCTTGCGTAAAGCACCGTTGTTGACAAAAAGTATTCCGCCAGTGCTGAAAGCGTGCAGATCATCATGGACGATGCGGCCTTTGCCTGCTGCACGCTGCAGGCGCACAGATTTCCGTTATATCGTCTTTTATAGGAGAACAAAAAGCTGTTTCGACCAAACGGTAGCTCCCTGTTCCTGCGGGGTATCATGGCCGCTCCGCCGGGTTTGGGACAGTCCTTCTCCCATGCTGTTATCGCCGTTTCGTTTATTCTGCATGATAGAACTACGCGTGGTGTTTCAGCATTTTGCCGGTTAAGGGCCTTAATTTTCTTTCCATTGTATACAATCCTTGTATTTTTTACCAGTCAGCATGTAAAGTATCCACCATATCGTGAATAATTCTTGTGAAAAAATCCAAAAGGCCAGTTCACAATTTGTTAAAAAGAGGGAAAAGCACGCTAAGAACTTGACAATAGTCCGTTAGGACGAGTAAGATAGGGATACCAAATTTGAGGAGGTAAATCACCTAATGGAAAAGAAAGGCACCAAGATAGCGTATTTTGTTGCGCTGGCGGTGGTCGTAGTCGCTCTGGTCATTGCCAAGGTCACCAATGATGGCTCTGGCTTTGTAGGTACCGGCTGGGCCCTGTTCCCCCCTGTTGTCGCAATCGCACTGGCCCTCATCAGCAAGGAAGTGTATTCTTCCCTGTTCCTGGGCTGCGTGGCAGCCGCCCTGCTGCTGGCCAACTTCCAGCCCTGGCAGATGGTCGTGAATTTCGTCGGCGCCGGTGAGGGCGTCGGCATGATCAACGCCATCGACATCTCCATCCTGATCTTCCTGGTCATCCTGGGCATCATGGTGGATCTGATGAACAAGGCCGGCGGTTCCGCTGCCTTCGGCCGCTGGGCCAAGAAGGCCGTGAAGACCCGCTCCGGCGCACAGCTGCTGACCATGCTGCTGGGCGTGCTGATCTTCATTGACGACTATTTCAACTGCCTGACCGTGGGTGCCGTGATGCGTCCCGTGACGGAGAGCCATAAGATCTCCCGCGCCAAGCTGGCCTACGTCATTGATGCCACCGCCGCTCCCGTTTGTATGCTGGCTCCCGTGTCCTCTTGGGCCGCTGCCGTTGCATCCTACGTACCCGACGGCTTCCCCGGCTCCCGTATCAGCATGTTCCTGAGCCAGATCCCCTTCAACTACTACTGCATCCTGACGCTGGTGATGGTCATCGTCACCTCCGTGCTGAACATTGACTACGGTCCCATGCTGACCCATGAGTACAATGCTCAGGTCAAGGACGATCTGTTCACCACCCCCGAGCGTCCCTTCGCCGGTGCTGATGATTACGAGGAAGGCGAGAAGCACTCCTCCGTGCTGGATCTGCTGGTTCCCGTGATCGTTCTGATCGCCCTGTGCATCGTTGGTCTGATCTGGACCGGCGGTATGTGGGACGCCGGGAGCGAGAACCACGGCAACTTCATCATGTCCTTCTCCGACGCCACCGCCGGTACCGGCCTGTGCCTGGGCTCCATCATCGCCATTGTGTTCACCTTCGTGTACTACTGGTGCCGTGGCCTGATCGGCTTCAACAAGTCCATGGAAGCCATTCCCAACGGCTTCATCCAGATGATCTCCCCCATCCTGATCCTCTGCTTCGCCTGGACCCTGT
>ERZ833963.366-NODE-366-length-68963-cov-28.123208_pt1 | contig 68963 bp, 63 predicted proteins | sample MGYA00519693_ERZ833963 | MGnify/ENA primary metagenome ERZ833963 (study PRJEB31850, sample SAMEA3708748) | human gut metagenome | biome: human gut; feature: human-associated habitat; material: faeces | place: China | collected 2014 ...
ACGACTAAAACGCCAGCTCTCGCATAACGAGAACTGGCGTTCTTTGACAGACTGAGAAGTCCCCGGCCAGTGGCCGGGGACTTCTTGCTGCATGGGTAAGTAAAAGGGTATAAGAAAAGACGGCATCTGCATTTGGACAGATGCCGTCTTTTGGAGCTTGTGGCCGGACTCGAACCGGCGACCTGCTCATTACGAGTGAGCTGCTCTACCAACTGAGCCACACAAGCAAATAGGAGGGTGGGCTGTATACTGCACCGCACACAGGACACAGCCACGCATCGTATTGTGCCACATTTTCTGGGATTTGTCAACTAAAAATTCCGGGGTGAATAATACATAACGTAATCGGCACCAAAGTTTTGCGACAAAAGAAACCCCGGTGCGTACAGAATCCACAAAGCCCGTCCAAAACAGCCAAAAAGCCCCTTTGGAAAATGGTGCGGAAAAGAGGAGAGAATCCATGAAAAACCGGACTTTTTTACACAGCGACAGGATGGGGGAGGATTCGCCTGAGTTTTACATAATTCATTTGTAAATAAACCTTTACAAAGAGTTATTCACATTATCCACAGACTTTTCCACACCGGGAAAAACCTTGTCGGAAAAAGGCTTTCCACATTATGCACCGGTTTTTCCACAGGGCGCAAACGCAGTTTTACACCGGAACAGAAAGGTGAATATAATTTACATAATGTAAAAATGTAAAGGCGTTTTTCCTGTGAGTAGACGGGGAGTTACCATAACTTGGAGAGAGCCGAAAAGAAGGGGAGCGGCCATACAGAGGTCGCTCCCTTTCGTGCAATTTTATCCACGATCCAGATCCCGTGTGGCGTAGGCGTTCAGGGAGAGATCCGCCGTATGTCCCGCCAGATACTCATAGTAGCCCTGTGCGCCGATCATAGCCCCGTTATCACCGCACAGCCGCAGAGGCGGCAGGTACAGCCGGCAGCCCGCCTGACGGCAGGCCCGTTCCAGATCGCCCCGGATGATGGAGTTGGCGGCCACGCCTCCGGCGGCCACAATGGTGCGTCGGCCGGTGCGGCGGGCGGCCTCCATGGCACGGGGGACCAGCTCGTCGCTGACGGCCTGTGTGAAGTCACGGGCCAGCGCCGCAGCATCCAGAGGCTCGCCCTTTTGCTGGGCATTGTGGGCCAGATTCACCACCGCCGTTTTCAGGCCCGAAAAGCTCATATCCAGCTCCGCTCCCTCCACATGGGCACGGGGCAGGGTGTACTTGCCGCCGGGGGACTGCTGGGCCAGAGCGTCCATGGGCTTGCCGCCGGGGTAGGGCAGGCCCAGCACACGGGCCGCCTTGTCGAAGCACTCGCCGGCAGCGTCGTCCCGTGTGGCTCCCAAGATCGTCATGTCCGTATAGTCCCGGACATCCACGATGAGGGTGTTGCCGCCGGAGATGGCCAGCGCCAGAAAAGGCGGCTCCAGCTCCGGGAAGGCCAGATAGTTGGCGGCGATGTGGCCACGGACGTGGTGGACCGGGATCAGCGGCACGTCCAGCGCATAGGCCACGGACTTGGCGAAGCTGACCCCCACCAGCACGGCGCCGATGAGGCCGGGGGCATAGGTGACGGCCACGGCGTCCACGTCGCTCTTGGTGAGCCCGGCATCGGACAGCGCCTGATCCGTCAGGCCGGCAATGGCCTCCACGTGCTTGCGGGAGGCGATTTCCGGCACGACGCCGCCGTAGAGGGCGTGCATATCCGCCTGAGAGAGGATGGCGTCGGAGAGGACCGTGCGGCCGTCCCGCACCACGGCCACGGCGGTCTCGTCGCAGGAGGATTCAAAGGCCAGAATGTTCATTGTGCCGCCTCCTCGTCAAAACGCCGGGTGAGGATCAGAGCGTCCTCCTTGGGGAGGTCATAGTAGTTCTTGCGGCGGCCAGCCTCCTGAAAGTCGAAGCCCTGATACAGGGCGATGGCGGCGGCGTTGGAGGGGCGCACCTCCAGCGTCAGGAAGGCCAGATGGTTGGCCTGAGCGAAGTTGAGAAAGACCTGCAGCAGCTGCCCGGCGATGCCCCGGCGGCGCTGTTCCGGGAACACCGCCACGTTGGTGATATAGCCCTCGTCGGCAGCCACCAGCAGCCCGGCATAGCCCAGCACGTCGCCGGTGACGGCGTCCTCCGCCACCAGAAAGGCAGCGCACTGGTTTTCCAGCTCCTCCGCCAGCATCTTCCGGGACCAGGGGCGGGAGAAGCAGATGCGCTCCAGTCGCTCCAGTGACTCCAGATGGTCGGCGTTCATGGGTACGATCTTGATGTTGTTCATAGGATGACCTCGATATCTGTCAAATTGTTCAGCCCTTGGCGGAGAGCCAGTCGGGGCCGCTGTGGGCATCGGCGGGCAGGGGGACGGACAGCTGGGCGACACCCTGCATTTCCTCTTGTAAAAGGGCCTCGACACGGGGGGCCTCCTCTGCCGGGCACTCCACGATGAGTTCATCGTGGACCTGCATGATGAGCCGGGCGGCCAGACCCTCGCCGGAGAGCCGCTGCTCTACCCGGATCATGGCCAGTTTCATGATGTCCGCTGCCGTCCCCTGAATGGGCATATTCAGCGCCACCCGCTCCCCGAAGGAGCGGAGGTTGAAGTTGGAGCTCTTCAGCTCCGGCAGCGCCCGCCGCCGCCTGAAGAGAGTGGCGACGTAGCCCTGCTGCCGGGCCTGCTCCACCACCTCCGTCATATACCGGCGGACGCCGGTGTAGGTGGCGAAGTAGCGCTCCATATACTCCTTGGCCTCGGCCACGGTGACGCCGATATCCTGAGACAGGGAGAAGGGGGAAATGCCATAGACGATGCCGAAGTTCACGGCCTTGGCCCGTGAGCGCATCTGGTGGGTCACCTCCTCCGGCGGTACGTGGAACACCTTGGAGGCGGTGAGGGTATGGAAGTCCTCTCCGGAACGGAAGGCCTGCTGCATCACCTCGTCGCCGGAGATGTGAGCCAGCAGCCGCAGCTCGATCTGGGAGTAGTCGGCATCCACCAGCAGATTCCCCGGCGCCGCCACGAACATCCGGCGCATCTGGCTGCCCAGCTCCGTGCGGGTGGGGATGTTCTGGAGATTAGGTTCTGTGGAGGACAGGCGGCCGGTGGCCGTTACCGTCATCTGGAAGCTGGTGCGGATGCGGCCGTCGGCGTCGATGACCTTCAGCAGGCCGTCGGCATAGGTGCTTTTCAGTTTGCTGTACTGCCGGTACTCCAGCACGTCCGCCACAATGGGGTGCTGCCAGCGGAGCTTTTCCAGCACGTCGGCGTTGGTGGACCAGCCGGTTTTGGTTTTCTTGCCGTGGGGCAGCTGGAGATCCTCGAAGAGCACCTTGCCCAGCTGCTTGGGGGAGTTGATGTTGAAGGGAGCCCCGGCGGCGTCATAGATCCGCTGCTCCAGCTGGCGGATGGTGCCGGTGAGGCTCTCGCCGAAGTCCGACAGCGCCTTGGCGTCCACCAGAAAGCCCCGCTGCTCCATCCGGGCCAGTACCGGGCAGAGAGGCAATTCCACGGTGTGATACAGCTCCTTCATGCCCAGCTCCTCCAGCTTGGGGGGGAGGGTCTCATACAGGGCTTCCACGGCGGAGCAGTAGCTGTGGAGGGCCGCCCACGCCGAAGCGGTGTCCGCCAGAGGGGCAAAGGCATCCGGCTCCAGATGCAGGGGCTTGGGCAGTTCTTCATTATAGTAGGTCACGAACAGCCGCTGGAGGTCGTAGCTTCCGGCGGTGGCATCCAGCAGATAGGCGGCCAGCGCCGTGTCAAACAGGTAGCCGTCGGTGGGAAGCTCCTGTTCCAGTAGGGAGCGCATGGTATCCTTAATGTGGTGACCGACTTTTCGGATATCGGCGGAGAACAGGGCGGTCAGCAGGGCGTGCCAGTCGCCGGTATAGCGGTTCTGGTCCAGCTCGGCTGCGGCGGAGGTGTGCGCTCCGGTATCCCACTGGACGGAGAGGACGGAGAGGTCCGGTAGGGCGTAGACGGTCACATGGTCCGCTTGACGCCACTGGGCCAGCAGAGCCTGGGCCTGCTGCTCCGTCTCCAGCGGCTCCACGGCGACGGTATACTCCGGGGCGGCCTCGGTGTCCCGGTGGGGGGTGAGGCCGTACCGGTCGATGAGCTTCTGAAACTCCAGCTTCAGCAGCAGGTCATAGAGCTCCGGGGCAAAGGGGCGGCGGAGGTTGTCCTCCGGGGTGAAGTTCAGCGGGGCATCGGTGACAATGGTGGCCAGATACCGGGAGTGCTCGGCGCTCTCCCTGCCCTCCTGTAGCTTTTTGATGACGCCGGGCTTGGCGTCGATCTCCGGCAGCAGGCGGTACAGCTCCGCCACGGAATGATACCTCTGCACCAGTGCCATGGCGGTCTTTTCCCCCACGCCGGGGACGCCGGGGATGTTGTCGGAGGCGTCGCCCATGAGGGCCTTCAGGTCGATCATGTGGATGGGGGCGAAGCCGTACTGCTCCCGGAAGGTCTCCTCCGTCATATCCTTGGTGGTGGTCTGGCCCATACGGGTGGACACCAGCTTCACCTTGGTATGGGGGGTGATGAGCTGGAGGCTGTCCTTGTCGCCGGTGACGATGACACAGTCCCAGCCGGCCGCCTCACAGCGGCGGCTGATGGTGCCGATGAGGTCGTCGGCCTCGTAGCCGGTGAGGTCGTACTGGGGAATGTTCATGGCGGAGAGCACCTGCTTCAGATACGGCAGCTGCATGGCCAGTTCCTCCGGCATCCCCTTGCGCTGGGCCTTGTAACGTTCATCCGCCTGATGGCGGAAGGTAGGCTCCCGGCGGTCGAAGGTGACGCACAGCGCCTCCGGCTGCTCCTCGTCCAGCAGCCGCTGGAGGGTGGTGAGAAAGCCGTAGATGGCATGGGTATACAGCCCGTCCCGTGTGGACAGGGGGCGGATACCATAATAGGCCCGGTTGACGATGCTGTTGCCGTCGATGACCATCAGTTTCATGGAGGGTCCTCCTTATACTTCTTGGCATATTCCATTTTATTATACGCCAGTTTCTCCCATAAAACAACCTCCGCCGTGGAGCGGGACAGAGGTTTTCCGGTATTTTGCATGGAATGGGGCGGAAAAGAGGGAGAATTTGTTTTTCCTCTTTCTTTTTCCGGCGAAATACGCTATAATCTATATTTGACTGAAATTTGACCGGAAGGGGTATGTAGATATGTCCGCAGAGCTGTTACAGCTGCTCAACGGCGTTCAGACCATGTCCATCGTGGGAATGTGCAAGAATGCCGGAAAAACCACCATGCTCAACTGGATGCTGCACCACGACCGCCTGCAGGGGACGCTGGGCCTGACCTCCATCGGCCGGGACGGCGAGTCCACCGACGTGGTCACCGGCACGGAGAAGCCCGGCATCTTCGTACGGGAGGGGACTCTCATCGCCACCGCCAAGGATATGCTGCGGCTGGGGGACACCACGCTGGAGATCATGGAGACCACCGGCATCCCCACGCCGCTGGGGGAGGTGGTGATCTTCCGGGCCCGCAGCGACGGCAATGTCCAGCTGGCAGGGCCGTCCATCACCACGCAGCTCAAGGAGGTCTCCCGGCTGTTCTTCGAGATGGGGGCCGACAAGTCCATCATCGACGGCGCTCTGGGCCGCAAGTCTCTGGGCGCACGGGCCGTGGCGGAGGGGGTCATCCTCTGCACCGGGGCCTCATACCACATGAGCATCGACAAGGTCGTGGCCGACACCGCCCACGTGTACCGGTTGATGAATCTGCCTAAGGCGGAAGCCATGCCCCCGGAGATGGAGGAGAGTCTGGAGAAGTGCCTGAAGGATCACGGCGAGGCTCTGATCTCCGGGGCGCTGACGGATACCATGGTGATGCCCCTGCTGCGCTCCGGCGTGCTGCGGAACACCCGGCTGGTGGTGAAGGACCCCAGCAAGGTACTGCTGAGCAGTGATGCGCTGGATAAGCTCCAGACCCGTCAGGTGCGGCTGGAGACGGAGGAGGCCGCCCGGACCCTGTGCGTCACCATCAACCCGGTGTCCGCCTACGGCTGGAAGTTCGATAAGGATGAATTTATGACACGGATGCGGGAGGCGGTGGACGTCCCCGTCATCAATGTGAAGGAGGAGCTGACATGATCAATATTCGCTTTGAAGAGAGGGAAAAAATCGGCTTGCAGTATGCGCTGGAGACTCTCCACGGGTGCAGCCCCTTCGGTCAGGAGAAGATCCGCAAGCTGCGCTATTACTCCCCGGATGAGCGGGAGGAGCTGGAGACGGAGCTGTACAACGTGGAGCAGGCCGCCAAGGCGGCGGATGCTCTGAAGCCCCTGTACGACAGGATCGGGCTGATGCTGTGCCAGATGAAGGACATCCGTGGCTCCCTGCGCCGGTGTCAGGCATTGGAGATCCCGGACCATGTGGAGCTGTTTGAAATCAAGGTATATCTCCAGCGGCTGGAGAGCCTGATTCCCCTGTTCCAGCAGGTGTGCCAGACCACTCACTTTAAGGCGCTGGCCTTCCATGATCCGGCGCAGGCGCTGGAGATCCTGGATCCGGACAAGACCCGCAGCCGGGGCTTCTACATCCCCGACAATGCAACACCCAAGCTGAGGGAGATCCGTGCGGCCAAGAAGCAGATCGAGGAGCAGCTGCACCATGCACAGACCGATGCCGAGAAGGAGGAGCTGCGCTCCCGCCGGACCCGTGTCTGTGCCGAGGAGGACAGCGAGGAGACCAAGGTGCGCCGCAGCATGGGGCAGGCGCTGGCTCCGCTGGCAGGTGACCTGCTGGAGGACGCCGATACGGCGGGCCGGCTGGACTTCATCATCCAGAAGGCACTGTTTGCCGTGCGCTACGGCGGCGTGCGGCCGGAGATCACGGAGACGGAGCTGGAGCTGACGGACATGATCAACCCCGAGCTGTGCGACCTGCTGGAGCAGAAGGGACGGTCCTTCGTGCCGGTGTCCATCCGGCTGGAGCAGGGGGCCACCGTCATCACCGGCGCCAACATGGGCGGTAAGTCCGTGGTAATGAAAACCGTGGCTCTGAACGTGCTGCTTTTGCAGGCGGGCTTTCTGGTCTGCGCCAAGAAGGCACGGATGCCGCTGTTTTACAGCGTGAAGATGCTCTTTGACGACTTGCAGTCCATCCAGTCGGGCCTGTCCGGCTTTGGCTCGGAGATCGTGCAGTTCCAGAAGGCGCTGGAGGAGGTGGAGCAGGGCTACTCCCTGTTCCTGCTGGATGAGTTTGCGCGGGGCACCAACCCCGATGAGGGCGCCGTTATCGTACAGGCAGTGACCAAATACCTCAACGAGGTGAATGCCATTTCCCTGCTGGCCACCCATTACGACAAGGTGGCAGAGAACGCCCGGCTGCACTATCAGATCATCGGACTGCGGGACGTGGATCCGGAGCAGATCCGGCAGGAGCTGGCGGCTACCGGCGACGACGGCATTCAGGTCATCGCACGGCACATGAACTACGGCCTGTACCGGGTGGAGGGGAAGTCCGACTGCCCCAGAGACGCCCTGAACATCTGCCGGATGCTGTCGCTGAAGCCGGAGATCCTGGAGAAGATCGAGCAGGCGTATTAAGATGCCGGAGGCTCTCTGCGGTGGTTGGCCGCTGCTGCGTGCGGCGTCTGTGGGGCGGTATGCGCTGCCGGAGGGCGGAGAAATGGAAAGAATGACCAATAAAGGCGGGGGGGATACCCTCCCGCCTTTGATGTACTCGTGAGATATTGCTTTGTGCATAACCCATAGAAAACGGCGCGGGAATTTTATCTCATGCACAAAAAAACGCCTGTCTTTTTTGTCACAATGCCACCTTGACAAAAGCCGGGAGGAGACGATATAATGGAGACCGTAGAAGTTCATACCGCAATCAATAGAGGTGCGGGGGACAGGGTACTGCTTCGTGAGGACAGACACTCGCAGAGCGGGGCAGGAAGGGGTCCTTCGCCGAAAGGGCATGACGGGTCTGATGTCATGGCCTTGGGGTCGGGGTGTAAGCGCCGGCACTGTCATGTCGAAAGACGTGGAGCGCTATTGGTCAGCCTTGACCGATAGCGCTCTTTTTATGCCCGAAAGAGCGGTATGGCCACAGCGGCGGAACTTCATGAAAACGACCCAAATTTATGAAGGAGGAAAAACTTATGGAAAAGATCACTTCTACCCTGCGGCTGCGTATGAGCGCAAAGGATGCTCACTACGGCGGAAACCTGGTGGACGGCGCACACATGGTGCACCTGTTCGGTGACGTGGCCACTGAGCTGCTCATCAAGTGCGACGGCGATGAGGGCCTGTTCTGCGCTTACGACATGGTGGAGTTCAAGGCTCCCGTGTACGCCGGCGACTACATTGAGGCCTATGGCGAGATCGAGAAGATCGGCAACACCTCCCGCACCATGCGCTTCGAGGCCCGCAAGGTCGTCGTTGCCCGCACCGATATCAGCGCTTCCGCTGCTGACGAGCTGGACGAGCCCATCGTTGTCTGCGTGGCTCACGGCACCTGCGTGACCCCCAAGGACTGCCAGCGCAAGAAGATCGAGAAGTAAGGGAGCGGCAAGATGGAGAAGCTGATTATTACTGCTGCTATCTGCGGCGCTGAGGTCACCAAGGAGCAGAACCCCGCTGTGCCCTACACTGTGGAGGAGATGGTCCGTGAGGCCAAGTCCGCCTACGAGGCCGGTGCAGCCATCCTGCACATCCATGTCCGTGAGGACGACGGCACGCCCACCCAGGGCCGTGAGCGCTTCCGTGTGGTGATGGACGCCATCCGCAAGGAGCTGCCCGATGTCATCATGATCCCCTCCACCGGCGGCGCTGCCGGTATGACCCCGGAGGAGCGTCTGCAGCCCACCGAGCTGTTCCCCGAGATGGCCACTCTGGACTGCGGCACCTGCAACTTCGGCGACGAGATCTTCGATAACACCATGCCCACCATGCGTGCCTTCGGCAAGCGTATGCTGGAGAACAACATCAAGCCCGAGTACGAGTGCTTCGAGCTGGGCCACATTGACACCATCCTTGGCATGGCCAAGAAGGGTGAGGTGCCTGCCCATCCCATGCAGTTCAACTTCGTGCTGGGCGTCCACGGCTGCACTCCCGCAACCGTGGAGAATCTGGCCTTCTTCGCCAGCAAGATCCCCGCTGGCTCCACCTGGACCGTGTCCGGCGTGGGTCGTTCCGCCTGGACCATGGCCGCTGCGGCCATCGCCATGGGCGGCAACGTCCGTGTGGGCTTCGAGGATAACATCTATCTGGGCAAGGGCCAGAAGGCTGCTTCCAATGGCGAACTGGTGGCCAAGGTCGTCCGCATCGCCAAGGAGCTGGGCCGTGAGATCGCCACTCCCGCTGAGGCTCGTGAGATCCTGAGCCTCAAGCCCCTGAAGTAAAAAACACTCTTTCATTCATACATTTATTTAGGAGGAAAAATATTATGGCAGAGCTGAAAGGCAACAAGTACGGTACTCATCGTGTTATCGAGCCCAAGGGCGTTCTGACCCAGGCTGCTTGGAAGGTCGATAACGATATGTCCAAGGTCTACTCCAACGAGATCGTCTGCGACGTGACCTCCCTGAACATCGACTCCGCTTCCTTCACTCAGATCGCTGAGGCTTGCGGCGGCGACGAGAAGAAGATCGGCGAGATGATCCTGGGCATCGTTGCTGAGCGTGGTAAGCAGCAGAACCCCGTGACCGGTTCCGGCGGTATGTTCAAGGGCGTTGTCTCCCACATCGGTGAGGATCTGAAGAAGAAGCCCGGCTTCGACCTGAAGGAAGGCGACAAGATCGTCTCCCTGGTGTCCCTGTCCATGACCCCGCTGCGCATCGACAAGATCCTGGCCATCCACAAGGATATCGACCGTGTGGACATCGAGGGCAAGGCCATCCTGTTTGAGTCCGCTCTGTATGCCAAGATGCCTGAGGATATGTCCGAGCCTCTGGCTCTGGCTGCTCTGGACGTGGCCGGCGCTCCTGCTCAGGCCCGCAAGCTGCCCCACGAGGGTGACAGCGTCCTGATCCTGGGCGCCAACGGCAAGTCCGGCGTGCTGTGCGGCTGGGAGGCCATGAAGAAGGTCGGCCCCAAGGGCAAGGTCGTGGGCGTTGTCCGTAACCCCAAGCAGGTTCCCGGTCTGCTGGAGCTGGGCGTGTACACCGACGTGATCGTCGCCGACTGCACCAAGCCCGTTGAGGTCATGGAGGCTGCTCTGGCTGCCAACGACGGCAAGGAGTATGATCTGTCCATCTGCTGCGTGAACATCGAGTCCTGCGAGATGTCCGCCATCCTGCCTGTCCGTGATGACGGCGTGGTGTACTTCTTCTCCATGGCTACCTCCTTCACCAAGGCTGCTCTGGGCGCTGAGGGTATCGGCAAGGATGTCACCATGATCATCGGCAACGGCTACACCAAGAACCACGCCAACATCACTCTGGATGTTCTGCGTGAGAATCCCAAGCTGCGCAAGCTGTTCGACGAGAAGTACTGCTAAACTGAGATGATATGCTCTACCTACAGGGGCCTTCGGGCTCCTGTAGGTAAGCATCTTATTCGGAGCCCCCTGCCTTCGGGAGATCCGAACGCTGCGTGCGGCTTGAGGAGGCGGTACGCAGAGTTGAGGAGAAATGGAAAATGCGTGGAGCACCACGCAGGTTAAATAACGGTGTGCAGAGGTCTGGCCCGTTGAGGAGCGGGAAGGACGCTGCTGGCCGGAACAGTCGCCCGTGCGCCCAGTGCGACGGGAAAAGCTAACCGATATTTTTAATATTTGAAGGAGAAAACGAATATGAAGACTCGCAATGGTCTGTTCGCTGACGTTCCCGAAAATCTGTGGAATGACTGGCATTGGCAGGTCGCCAATCGTGCTGAGACGATTGAGGATCTGAAGAAGTACATGAACCTGACCCCCGATGAGGAGGCCGGTGTTGCCAAGACGCTGGGCAAGCTGCGTATGGCAGTTACTCCTTATTACCTGTCCCTGATCGATCTGGATGACCCGTTCGATCCCATCCGTAAGATGGCTATCCCCCGCGCTGAGGAGCTGGAGTATGCCGATTACGAGGATGCCGATCCTCTGCACGAGGATACCGACTCCCCCACCCCCGGCCTGACCCACCGCTATCCCGACCGTGTGCTGCTGCTGATCACTGACCAGTGCTCCATGTACTGCCGTCACTGCACCCGTCGTCGTTTCGCCGGCCAGAATGACTGCGAAGTGCCTATGGCTCAGATCGACAAGTGCATCGACTACGTGGCCGCTCATCCTGAGGTCCGTGACGTGCTGCTGTCCGGCGGTGACTCCCTGATGGTCTCCGACGAGACGCTGGAGTACATCATCAAGCGTGTGCGTGCCATTCCTCATGTGGAGATCGTCCGTCTGGGCTCCCGTACCCCCGTAGTGTGCCCCCAGCGTATCACTCCTGAGCTGTGCGCCATGCTGAAGAAGTATCATCCTGTGTGGCTGAACACTCACTTCAACACGCCCAAGGAGTTCACTCCCGAAGCCGCCAAGGCCTGCGCCATGCTGGCTGATGCCGGTATTCCTCTGGGCAACCAGTCCGTGCTGCTGGCCGGTGTCAACGACTGCTCTCACGTCATGATGGAGCTGGTCCACGGCCTGGTCAAGATGCGTGTACGTCCTTACTACATCTACGCCTGCGATCCTTCCCTGGGTCTGAGCCACTTCCGTACTCCCGTGTCCAAGGGCATCGAGATCATGGAAGCTCTGCGTGGTCATACCTCCGGCTATTGCGTACCCACCTTCGTGGTGGATGCTCCCGGCGGCGGCGGCAAGACTCCTGTCATGCCCAACTACCTGATCTCCGAGACTCCCCGCAAGGTTATCCTGCGTAACTTCGAGGGCGTTATCACCTCCTACACTCAGCCTGAGCACTATGTTCAGGATTGCCACTGCGATGTCTGCATGGGCAAGAAGAAGGCTGAGAAGACCGGTGTGGCATGGGTCGCCGAGGGCACCAAGCAGCGTTATCTGGAGCCCACCAAGCTGCTGCGTAACGAGCGTCACGTCAAGAAATAAGAGGTAAAAATATGGAAAGCAAACTCGGCTTGAATATGGAGCTGGTCAATCAGGCCCGTCAGTCTGCCGCCAAGGTGGCCGACGACGTTCAGGTCTTTATCGACCAGCACACTACGGTCACCGTTGAGCGTGCCGTCTGCCGTCTGCTGGGTGTCGATGGCGTCAACGATATGGACGTCCCCATGCCCAACGTGGTGGTGGATCATCTGCTGGCAGTGTCCCTGCTCCCCGCAGGCGCTGCTTGGGCTATCGGCAATGCTATGGTAGAGACCGGCAAGGATCCTCAGGCTGTGGCTGAGGCCGTCGACAGTGGTGAGCTGGATCTGTCCAAGGTCCCCGCTCACTCTGACGAGGAGATCCGTGCCGTGATCGACCCCGTGGTTCGTGCAACGGTGGAGCGCATCAACAAAAACGTTGCCAAGCGCAACGCTTACCTGAAGGAGTGGGGCGACAGAGAAGGTCCCTACCTGTACATCATCGTGGCTACCGGTAACATCTACGAGGATATCATTCAGGCCAAGGCCGGCGCCAAGCAGGGCGCAGATATCATCGCCGTGATCCGTACCACCGGTCAGTCCCTGCTGGACTATGTGCCTTACGGCGCTACCACCGAGGGCTTCGGCGGCACTTACGCCACCCAGGAGAACTTCCGCCTGATGCGTGCGGCTCTGGACGAAGTGGGCGAGGAGCAGCACCGCTATATCCGGCTGTGCAACTACTGCTCCGGTCTGTGTATGCCTGAGATCGCTGCCATGGGCGCTCTGGAGCGTCTGGATGTCATGCTGAACGATGCTCTGTACGGCATTCTGTTCCGTGATATCAATATGCAGCGCACCATCGTGGACCAGTTCTTCTCCCGTGTTATCAACGGTTATGCCGGCGTTATCATCAACACCGGTGAGGACAACTATCTGACCACCGACGACGCTATCACCAGCGCTCACACGGTGCTGGCTTCCCAGTTCCTGAACGAAGCCTTCGCCAAGACCGCCGGTATGCGTGAGGAGCAGATGGGTCTGGGCCACGCATTTGAGATGGATCCCGCCGTGGAGGATACCTTCCTGTACGAGCTGGCTCAGGCTCAGATGGCCCGTGAGATCTTCCCCAATGCGCCGCTGAAGTATATGCCTCCCACGAAGTTCATGACCGGTAACATCTTCCGTGGCCACATTCAGGATGCCCTGTTCAACATGGTCACCATCCTGACCGGCCAGAAGCTGTGCCTGCTGGGCATGATGACCGAGGCTATCCACACTCCGTTCATGTCCGACCGTGCTCTGTCGATCGAGAATGCTCAGTATATCTTCCGTACCATGAAGGATCTGGGCAGCGAGCTGACCTATAAAGAGAACGGTATCATCCGCAACCGTGCCAACGAGGTGCTGACCAAGGCCACCGATCTGCTGAAGGAGATCGAGAAGCTGGGCCTGTTCACCACCATCGAGAAGGGTATCTTCGCCGATGTTAAGCGTCCCAAGGACGGCGGCAAGGGCCTGGCCGGTGTTGTGGTCAAGGACGACAAATACTTCAACCCCTTCGTTGAGGTCATGAAAGGTAAGGTGGCGGCAGAATGAGCAGCGGACTGTATAATACCCACAAAATCGACTTCGATACCACGCTGGACCTGACCCGCCTGAAGCCTTACGGCGATACCATGAACGACGGTAAGGTGCAGACCAGCTTCACCCTGCCCATCAAGGACGATGAGCGTGGTGAGGAGGCTGCCCGCCAGATCGCCAAGAAGATGGGTCTGGAAGAGCCCAACGTGGCCTACCACGCCCCTCTGGACAAGGAGTTCACCTTCTACGTGGTGTACGGCAGCTGTGTCCATTCCGTCAACTACGAGGATATCCACGTGATCACCGTGGAGTCCGATGTCATGAGCATGGAGGACACCAACGACTACATCCGTGAGCATATCGGCCGCAAGGTCGTTATGGTGGGTGCTTCCACCGGCACCGACGCCCACACCGTGGGCATCGACGCCATCATGAACCGTAAAGGCTTCGCCGGCCACTATGGTCTGGAGCGTTACGAGATGATCGAGGCCTACAACCTTGGCTCTCAGGTTCCCAATGAGGACTTCATCAAGAAGGCTCTGGAGCTGCACGCCGATGTTCTGCTGGTCTCCCAGACCGTTACGCAGAAGGACGTTCACATCCAGAACCTCACCAACCTCATTGAGCTTCTGGAGGCCGAGGGCCTGCGTGACAAGTTTGTCGTCTGCTGCGGTGGTCCTCGTATCACCCACGAGCTGGCTAAGGAGTTGGGCTATGATGCCGGCTTCGGTGCCGGTAAGTACGCCGACGACGTGGCTTCCTTCGCTGTGACCGAGATGGTCAAGCGGGGCATGAAGTAAATCCAACCTGTGCAGACGGTCATGGGGCATAGTCCCCATGACCGTCTGATGCGGCATAGCGCCGTTTTCCGGTATTTTTTCCTGCACGTTCTCTTGCAATTTTCACCTTCATGTGTTATGATATCAAGGTGTGATAAAATTTTGACGATTTTAGAGAACGAAAATAAACAAGGAGGAACTGAAATGGCAAAGAAACCTGTTATCACTGCCAAAGAGGCAGCGGCAATGATCCCCGATGGCGCCACCATTATGTGCGGCGGCTTCCTGGCCTGCGGCCAGGCCCGGGCGATCGTGAAGGAGCTGGTGGCTCGCGGTACCAAGGATCTGACCCTCATCGCCAACGATATGGCCCGTGCGGTGGGCCCCAAGGGTGAGGAGTTCTTCGGCATTGCCGAGCTGATCCACAATCATCAGGTCAAGCGTGTGATCGCTACCCACGTGGGCATGACTCCCGAGGTGGGCCAGCAGAACACCGAGGGTACTCTGGAGGTCAATCTGCTGCCCCAGGGTACTCTGGCCGAGTGCATCCGTGCCGGCGGCGCCGGTCTGGGCGGCGTCCTGACCCCCGTGGGCGTCGACACTCTGGTGGAGGACAGCCCCTTCTGCCTGGGCCGTCAGACCATCGACGGCAAGGATTATCTGCTGATGAAGCCCATCCACGCCGACTTCGCCCTGCTGGGCACCTACAAGTGCGACGAGTACGGCAACTGCTGGTACAAGGGTACCATGCGGAACTTCAACGTGGTCATGGCTACCGCCGCTGACACCGTTATCGCTGAGACCGAGTATCTGGTTCCCGTGGGCGAGATCGAGCCCGAGAACGTTCATACCTATGGTATGTGCGTGAACTACATCGTGGAAGGAGATAGAAAGTAATGGAAAAGTCCGAGATCAAAGGCTTTATCGCCAAGCGCTGCGCCAAAGAACTGAAGAACGGCGATGTCGTCAATCTGGGCATCGGCCTGCCCACCTTGATCCCCAACTACCTGCCCAAGGATGTGGAGCTGATCATCCACGCTGAGCTGGGTATCGTTTCCGCCGGCGCTACCCCCAAAGAGGGCGACGCCAACTATGATCCCTACCACGTCATCGATGCCGGTGGCGGCGTTGCTTCCGTGGCTTACGGCGGCGGCTTTATCGATTCCGCTACCAATTTCGGCCTGATCCGCGGCGGCCATGTGGACGCCTGCTTCCTGGGCGCTCTGGAGGTGGATGCCCAGGGCAATCTGGCCAACTGGATCATCCCCGGCAAGAAGATGCCCGGCATGGGCGGCGCTATGGACCTGTGCGTGGGTGCTAAGCACTGCATCGTCTGCATGGAGCACACCGCCAAGGGCAACCCCAAGATCTTCGAGAAGTGCCGTCTGCCCCTGACCGCTTCCCACTGCGTCAACAAGATCATCACCGAGATGTGCGTGCTGGAAGTGACCGACAAGGGTCTGCTCATGACCGAGATCAACCCCGAGTTCACCGTGGAGCAGGTGCAGGCCGCTACCGCTGCCCCCATCACTGTCTCTGAGAACCTGAAGAGCATGGTGGACTAAGTCTCCGCATCGGGAACAAAATGTGCAAAAAGACACGGCAGAGTTCTGCCGTGTCTTTTCTCGTGCCAGGGCGTACTGATACAGGCAAGGAGGGCCGGATATGAAGCTCCGCATCATCGGTGGCAGCGGGAAAACGTATCTGGCCCGGCGGCTGGCACAGGAATATGACATTCCTCATGTGGAGTTGGACGAGCTGCAGTGGAACAGCGGTGCCACGTTGCTGCGGGGTCTGCGGTAGCTCTTGGATTTGTTCACATCCAGCATGGCCTGTACCCGCACCCAATCGCCGCCTGCGATGATGCCGGGATGCTTGCCCACCGCCACGATCCATTCCTCCATGGGGCGGATCTGGTTTGCCTTGCCGGGGCGCTGGAGCGAGCGGTTGTACACCATGATGCCGTGCTCACCGTCGAATTCTGCGCACTCGGCAAAGTCGCCGATGTTGCGGCTGATGCGGTCGAGGCGGTAGACCACGATGGCGGCAAAGGCGATCTTCTGGGAATCCTTCATCATTTTCTTGAACTGCGGGCGCTCCAGATTGCCGCCGGAAAAGTCCTCGTAGACCAGCACGTTTTCCGCCGCTTCCTCGCCAAAGTGCATGGCGATGTACTGGCGGCACCTCGCATGATTCATTAGGCTGATAGATATATTATATCGGATCGGAATCCGTTTGAAAAGGTACCCAAGGGAAGAATCTGAAAAAATGTTGTATATCCGGCTCGGCTGGGATGTTTTTGCAGAATAAGCCAATCACACAGCAGCCCTCACGGCATAACCGTGAGGGCTGCTGTGCAGCTATATGTCCTCAGGCTTGGAAATGGCCGCAAAGGACTTTTTTTCATTTTGTTCATCAAGGGAGAGGATGCGCACCTCCAGGCCGGTAATATAATTATCCGGGTGTCCCTCGCAGCACTGATCCACGATATTGGGGGTGATCACACAGTCATCCACCGGCAGCTTCCGGCGGTAAGCTTCACCAAACAGGCGGTCGATGGAGTCCTGAATGGTGAGATACGGTCCGTAGTGATAGCCGCAGAGATAGTCCCCGGCAGGAATATAGGAAACAGGCTGGTCGGCCATCAAATCCGGCAGGCGGCGGGCCTCGTCGGGAGTGTCTTCATAGAGATAGGCGCCAAACCATTTTCGCTGTCCCTGATAAAAGCCTACGGTGGGATAGAAGTAAAACAGCTCATGGGTAAAAAGGTTGATTTCCTCGCCGATGTGCAGAAAGGCGCGACGCGGGAAGGTGCGGACATAGAATTTATCCCGCTGGCTGACCGCCTGTTCCCTCTCGATAAACTCCACCTTCTGCTGGATGATTTGGATGGTGGCATTCAGCTCATCGCATTGACGGCGCAGCTGCTGCGCCTGCCGGGAGAGCATTTGCAGGTTATCACGAAGACCGTTGCTGTGGAGAAAAGCCTTGATCTGGGCAAGGGAGTAGTCCAGTCGCCGCAGGTATCGGATCGTGGCCAAGGGATAGACCTGATCGAAATGGTAAAAACGGCGGTTGTTTTCGCTGTTGCGCACCTGCGGCACCAGCAGACCCTTGGTATCATAATGGCGCAGCAGTTGGACATCCATGTTGAATATGTTGGCAAGCTCCCCGATCGTCAAGAATTCTTTCATAAAACCTCCCATTTTCCCGCTATGTAACGCTATGATTTTGTAAGAACACTAGAAAATCCAGAAAAATCAAAATTAGGGCTTGAACCTATAACCGTTATAGGTTGTAAGGTAAGTATATCATTTACGAAGCAACTTGACAAGTATCTGGATGGAGGGATCTCATGCAAACCTATTTGAAGAACGGTTACATCGTCTCCATGGATCAGCAGGACACCGTTTTTGACGGTGGCGGCGTGCTGGTGGAGGATGACCGCATTACGGCGGTTGGTAAGGTAGACCCCAGGCTGGTGAAGCCCGACGCAGAGGTCATTGACCTGCAGGGCAAGTATGTACTGCCCGGGTTTGTGAACACTCACGTACACACCTCCCAGCAGATTTCCCGCGGAGTGGGCGATGATGTTGATTTCATCTGCTGGCTTCATGACCGGATGTGGCCCTTTGAGAGCAACATGACGGAGGAGGACTCTTATGTATCCACGCTGATGACCAGTCTGGAGCTGATTCGCTCCGGCGTGACCTCCTTTGCAGAACCCGGCGGACAGTTTGTTTCCGGCATGGCCCGCGGTACGGCGGAATCCGGTCTGCGCGGTAAGCTGGCCAAATCTGTGATGGACTGCGGCGAGGGACTGCCGGAAATCTGGCAGCGCACCATGGAGCAGGAACTGGAGCAGCAGGTGGTGGATCTGGAAAAATACCATAACACGGCTGACGGAAGGGTGCAGGTATGGTTCGGCCTGCGCACCATTTTCAACAACACCGATGAGTTGTGCGTCCGCACCAAGGAACTGGCGGATAAATACGGCGTCGGCATCCACATGCATGTGGCTGAGGCCAAGGAGGAAAAAGAATATACCTATGCCCGCTGGGGTGAGGGTACAGTGAAGCATCTGGAGCGGCTGGGTGTACTGGATAAAAATTTGCTGGCCGTTCACACAGTATGGCTGACGGACGAGGAGCTGGAACTATTCAAGAAGCGGGAGGTAAAGATTTCTCACAACCCGGCTTCCGCCATGCGTGTGCTGGGCTTTGCCCGGATCCCGAAGATGCTGGCTATGGGGCTGCGGCCCTCCATCGGCACGGACGGCGCTTCTTCCTCCAACCATATGGACATGGTGGACGAGATGTGGCTGACCAGCCTGATCCACAAGGGCTGGCGGCTGGACCCCACGGTCGTTCCCTCACAGGATATTCTGCGGATGGCCACCAAGTGGGGTTCCCGTGCGCTGCTGGACGAAGACCTGTATGGCAGTCTGGAATGCGGCAAGAAGGCGGATCTGATCGTCATTGACCCCCACGGCCCGTCTATGATGCCGGTGAATGACAGAATCGCCGCACTGGTGACGGCCATGCATTCGGCCAACATCCAGTCCACCATGTGTGACGGCAAGTGGCTGATGCGGGACCGGAAGATCCTGACGCTGGACGAGGAGGCCATTCTGAAGGAGGCCTGCGACCGGGCAAAAGCCATCTACAAGCGGGCGGGCATTGAGCTGCCGGATCGCTTCCCGGTGGTGAAGGTTTAAAGGTTTTACCGGTGCGAGGCACCAGAACATAGAAGAAACAGCAGCAAGCGGAATTTTGTGTTTAGTATGGAGGTACAGCATGAATCAGAAATTACTGTCCGTTGCGAAAGGGGAGACTCCGGCCGATCTGGTGATCCGGAACGGCAAGGTAGTCAATGTCTATTCCGGTGAGATTTATGACGGTGGTGTGGCCATCTGCGGCGACACCATCGCCGCCGTGGGCGATGTGGAATACTGCATCGGTGAAGGCACCCGGGTGGTGGATGCGGAAGGAAAGTATCTGACCCCGGGCTTTTTGGACGGGCATATCCATCCGGAAAGCTCGTCACTGGCAATCCGTCCCTTTGCCGAGGCGGTGCTGGCACACGGCACCACCGGCATCATGACAGACCTGCATGAGGTGGGCGTGGTGTCCGGGTTGGAGGGCATCGAGGCCATCCTGAAGGAAGCAGAAGCCACAGACCTGAAAATCTATTTCGTGGTGCCGTCCCATGTGCCGTTTTCTCCCAATCTGGAAACCAGCGGCGGCCGCTTTAACCCGGAGATCATCCGCAAGGCACTGAAGCGTCCGGATGCGGTGGGCCTGTCCGAGTGTGTTGGCCCCTATATCACGGCGGGCTTCCCCGATTTGCTGGAGTCCTTTGACGCAACGCTGTCGATGCCCGGCAAGACGCTGCAGGGCCATCTGCCGGATATGTACGGCCCGGCTATGAGCGCCTGCATCGCCGCCGGCGTATCCACCGACCACGAGTCCTTCTGCGAAAAGGATGTGTTTGAGCGGCTGCGCAACGGCTGCCACCTGATGATGCGCGAGGGCAGCGCTGCTCGGAATATGCCGGTACTGCTGAAGACCGTGATGGAAAATCATCTGGACACCGCCATGGTCAGCATCGTTACCGACGACCTGCACACGGTGGACCTGCAGGAGCGGGGCCATCTGGACGATTCTCTGCGCACGGCGCTGGACATGGGACTGGACTTTGTCAAGGCTATTCAGATGGTTACCGTCAACTGCGCACGGGCGTTCAATCTGGATCGGGAGATCGGCGGACTGGCACCCGGACGCCGGGCGGACATCAATATCACCACCGGTCCGAAGGATTTCCGCGTGCTGACCACCTTTGCCGGCGGCCGCCAGATTACGGACAACGGCAAGCTGTTGGTACACTATGAGACCGCAGCGCATGAGCCCTGTGTGCTGAACACCATGCACCTGAAGAACCCCATCACGGCAGACAGCTTCAAGATCCATGCCCCTGCAGGCGCCAAGAAGGTGAAGGCGCTGGTGATGGATACGCTGCCCTACATGCCCTTCACCAATCGCCGGGATGTGGAGCTGCCGGTGGTAGACGGCGTGGTGCAGTGCGATGTGGAGCAGGATGTGCTGTACATTGCGCAGGTAGAGCGCCATGGCAAGAACGGAAATGTGGGCAAGGCCTTTATGGGCGGCTTCCATATCCGGGGCGGCGCAATGGCTTCCTCCGTGGGCCACGACAACCACAACATCATTGTCATGGGCGACAGCTTTGAGGACATGGCGCTGGCGGTGAACCGCTGCGTGGAGCTGGGCGGCGGACAGGTGATCGTCCGGGACGGCAAGGTGGCCGCCGAGGTGGCGTATCCCATCTGCGGCTTGCTGAGCGACCTGCCGCTGGAGGAACTGGCGGAGAAGAAAAAGGAACTGAACCGGGTGGCTCACGAAATGGGCACGGAAATTGCCATTCCCTTCATGTTCCTCAGCTTTATCTGTCTGGCGGCTATCCCCGCTTACGCCATTACCGACTGCGGATTTATTGATGTGGTGCAGCAGAAGGTGATCGACCCCATTCTGGAGGTCGTGGAATAAAACCGAATTCCCTGAAAAACCGATTTACAAAAGAGCACAGAGAGGAGCAACATGAAAAACGATTTTTTTAAGCTGAAGGACCACGGTACCACCGTCCGGCGGGAAGTGCTGGCAGGTATCACCACCTTTATGACCATGGCCTATGTGTTGGCAGTGCAGCCTTCAGCTATCTGTGGCTTTGGCCCCGATCCCTACATCACGGATATAAACGGCATTGTCATCAGCAAGTCGGCGCTGCTGGTGATGTGTGCGCTGGTCAGCGGTATCATTACCCTGTTTATGGGCCTGTATGCCAATTTGCCGCTGGCACTGTCTACCGCTATGGGCAGCAACTTCATTCTTGGCGGGCTGGTCAACAGCGGCACGGTATCCTTCGGCTGGGCCATGGCACTGCTGCTGTGCTCCGGTATCCTGTTCATTTTGGTGACGGTTCTGGGTGTGCGGAAAATGGTGGTGGATCTGCTGCCGAAAAACCTGAAGATCGCCATACCAACCGCCGTGGGCTTCTTTATTGCCTATCTGGGCTTTAAAAACACCGGCCTTGCCACTTTCAGCGACAGCGGTCTGGCTTTGGGCGATTTTACCCAGCCTGCGGTGCTGCTGGCCTTGATCACTCTGGCAGTGATGGGCGTGCTGACGGCCTACAAGGTGCGCGGCGCTATTCTGATCGGCATCATTGTCGGCACCATCATCAGCATTCCTATGGGCGTGTCTACGCTGCCTGCTGCGCTGGTGTCCCTGCCGGATATGAGCGAAATCGGCAATCTGGTGCTGTGCTACGACTTCAAGTCCGTGTTGGCTGACATCCCCGGCGCACTGGTGTGGATCTTCATCCTGTTTACCAGCGACTTCTTTGCTACCTTCGGCGCACTGATCGCCGTGGGCGCCCAGACCAATATGCTGGATGAGAATGGCAACTTCCCCCAGATTGAAAAGCCCTTCCTGGTGGATGCTGTTGGTACCGTGGTGGGCTCCGGCACCGGATGCACCACCATCTCCACCTTCATTGAATCCACCATCGGCGTGGAAGCTGGCGGCCGCACGGGCCTGACGGCGATTGTCAGCGGAGTGCTGTTCCTGGTGTGCATTTTCCTGTCCCCGCTGTTTTTGATGATTCCCACTGCCGTGACCGGCGTGGCGCTGATCTTCGTGGGCTTCTCCATGCTGTCGGGCTTTACGAAGCTGGACTTCTCCGACTTCAAGAGTTGCTTCGGCCCCTTCGTGATGATCCTGTTCGGCACCTTTACCGGCGACATTGCTGCGGCGATCTGCCTGGGCGTGCTGACGGACGTGCTGATCAAGGTGCTGACAGGCGATGCAAAGAAGGTACACCCGGTGCTGTACGTGCTGTGTATCCCGCTGGTGCTGTATTTCATCGTGTAAAAACCGGATAACAACGTAACTTCCCGGCATACCCGGATAAGCAGGTCTGATTGTGCGGAGTAGCGCAGCGTAAGCTGCGCTACTCCGGTTTTTATTGGGATATGTATGCAGAACAGTAATAGATTTAGCAATCATGGGTAGTATCTCTTACTAATATCCTACAATCATTCTACCGAAATAATTTTTGGCGTTCAAGATCCTGCTTGAAATACCTCTCCCGTGTGGATTTGAAGATTTGCACGCTTCCCTGTTCCCATCGATCAATAGTCCGCCACGTCACGCTGGCGAAGTCCTTTTTGATAACGATACCACCGCCGTTTGTTCCACTGTAATAGTATGGCTTTGCCGGTGCTGATGTCATCTGTCTGCTGGACGTGCCTCGGCGGAAGCTGGGCTGGGAGCCGGGACGTCGGGAGAGACTGGCATCCCTACGGGCGCTGCTGCGCTGGACAGATAAGCATCAGCGGGAAAATATGGTGGAAATACGCCGTCTGCTGGCCCCATATGAGGCCGAGGCAGTAGAGGAGCCGACGAGGGAAGCGGCGCTGTGACAAAGTCGCAGCGCCTTTTCCTTTATTTGAGTAGGCTTGGCAGAGAGGCTCTCGACTATTCGAGCTGGCTCGGCACGTCCTGACCCAGCCAGCGGTAGGTCCGCAGGATGAGGACGGCGGCAATGAGGAAGGTCAGCACATCGGACACCGGCATGGAGTACAGAACGCCGTCCAGCCCGAAGTAAACCGGCAGCAGCAGGGCAAAGCCCACGCCGAACACCACCTCCCGGATCATGGACAGGAGGGTGGAGGCCAGCGCCTTGCCCACCGCCTGCAGGAAGATGAAGCAGGCCTTGTTGACGCAGGCCAGCACCACCATGGACAGGTAGATGCGGAAGGCACGCAAGGCGAAGTCCGTGTAATAGCTGCTCTCGTTGGCAGCGCCGAAGATGGCGATGAGGGATCGGGGGAAGCACTCCGCCAAAAGCAGAGCCACAGCCCCCACGGAGGCCTCGGCTATCAGCAGGCGGGTGAACAGCTGGCGCACCCGCAGGCGCTTTTCGGCCCCCATGTTATAGCCCACGATGGGGATGCACCCGGCGGCCATGCCCACCACGATGGAGATGACGATCTGGAAGAACTTCATGACGATGCCCACCACCGCCATGGGAATTTGGGCATACTGTGCCTGCCCGAACACCGGGTCCAGAGCGCCGTACTTTCGCAGCATATTGTTGATGGCGGCCATGGCGGCCACCAGACTGATCTGGGAGAGGAAGCTGGTGATGCCCAGTGTCAGCATCCGGGAGCAGAGCTTGCCATGGAGCGGGAGATCCCGGCGGCCGGGGCGGATCACCTTCATCCGGGGCAGATACCAGACGGCCAGTCCTGCCGTGATTACCTGCCCTATCACGGTGGCCACCGCTGCCCCCATCATGCCCCAGCGGCAGACGAAGATGAAGATGGGATCCAGAAGGATATTCACCACCGCTCCGGCCAGCGTGGATATCATGGCGAAGCGGGGAGCGCCGCCGGCGCGGATGACGGGGTTCATGGCCTGCCCGAACATATAGAAGGGGATGCCCAGCGAGATGTAGAAGAAATACTCCTGCGAATAGCGGAAGGTTTCACCGTTGACGGTGCCGCCGAACATGGCCAGAATCTGATCGGCAAACAACAGGTACAGCGCCGTCAGAATCAGACCGCTGCCCACCGCCAGTACCACTGCGTTGCCCACGGCCCGGCGGGCATCCTCCTGCCGGCCCTTGCCCAGCGAGAGGCTGACGAAGGCGCAGCAGCCGTCACCGATCATGACGGCGATGGCCAGCGCTACCACCGTCAGGGGAAAGACCACCGTATTGGCGGCATTTCCGTAGGAGCCCAGATAGCTGGCGTTGGCGATGAAGATCTGATCCACGATGTTGTAGAGCGCCCCCACCAGCAGGGAGATGACGCAGGGGAGGGCGTAGCGGTGCATGAGCCGCCCGACGGGCTCGGTCTCCAGAAATTGTGTGTTGTGTTCCATAGGTGTGTCCTCTCTTTCGGCGTGATAAAATGCGTAAGTTCCGGAAATCCGGACTTACGCATTTCTGCTGCACGATTTGCCTATGGAATTCCGCAAAAAACGTGCGGCGCTTCTGCAACCGGATTTACGCAGAAACGCCACACGTTGTAAGATGATTATAACAGATGGGGGGAAGTTTTTCAAATGTTTTTGCCGCTGCCCTTACGCCGCCGTATCCCGGCGGAAGCGGCGCATGAGGATCAATGCCATGGCAAAACACAGCAGCTCCGAGCAGAGGGGGGCGAACCAGATGCTGCTGCCGCCCCAGAGCGCCGCCAGCAGGAGCAGTGCCCCGGCCTGCAGCACCAGTCCCCGGCCCATGGAGATGCACAGGGCGGAGCGGGGCCGCTCCACTGCCGTCAGGAAGCCGCCCATGAGGATGTTGAAGCCCACCAGCAGATACGATAGAGCGTATCGCCGCAGCGCCCCGGTGGAGGCGGCGTTCAGCAGGGGCTTCTCCGAGCCGAGGAAGATATGTACCAGCTGCGGGGCCAGCAGGAAAATACCGGCAAAGCAGACCACCGTCATGATGGCTACGGTGATCAGGCCGTACCGCAGCAGCCGGCGGTACTTCTCCGGGTCCTTGCGGCCGTACTGGAAGCTCACCAGCGGCTGGGAGCCCTGAGACACACCCAGCATGATGTTCACCACCAGCGTGTTGGTGTAGGCAATGATGGTATAGCTCACCAGCCCGTCGGTGCCGATGCAGCGGAGGATCACATGGTTGAAGAGGAAGATCATCACGCCGTTGCACAGCTCCGTGACACCGTCCGCCAGTCCGATGGGGATCAGGCGGCGGTAAATGGAGCCCTCCGGACGGAAGCGCACCAGATGGAAGGTGGTGTGCTTGCCAAAGAAGTGGGTGATGTAGATGACGCAGGTCAGCAGCTGGCTCAGGCCTGTGGCGAAGGCGGCGCCCCATGCGCCCCAGTTCAGCACAAAGATGGCCACATAGTCCAGTACGCAGTTGGTGAGGCAGCCGATGCACACCGTGAGAATGGCCAGCATGGGCCGCCCGTCGGTCTTGACCAGGATCTCCAGATTATACGACACGATGAAGCAGATGGCAAAGGGAGCCAGCCCCCGCAGATACGACATGGTGTAGCCCAGCGTCTCCTCCTCTGCCCCCAGCAGCAGGGCAAAGGGCTCCAGAAAGACCAGCACCAGGGCAGTGATAGTCAGGCCGATGATCGCCAGCAGCACCAGATTCTGGGAGAACAGGCGGTTGGCGTGCTCCCGGTTGCCCTGCCCCAGATAGATGGAGAGGATGGTGCTGGTTCCGACGGCGAAGGTGACGGCGATGGAGAACATGACGTTGGTGAAGGGGACGGCCAGATTCACCGCCGCCATGGCGTAGTCCCCCACGCCCTTGGCCACGAACAGGCCGTCCACGATGGAGTACAGGGAAAAAACCATGAGGGAGGCCACGGTGGCCGAGGAGAAGCGTAGAAACTGTGCCAGCAGACTGCGCTGATCTTGCATTTTCGATGAGATTCCTTTCCATTCAGCGGCGTACCGCATATATCCCGCCGAAGCGGGTGTACCGTCTATTATAGCCGAAATTTTCCGTTCGGTCAAGGGGAGGAGACTGCATCTTACAGCGGAATGCGGTAAAATGCACAGAAGGAGCGGCATATCCATTGACGATTTTGTGCGATGGGGACAGCGTCCTCCGTTCAGGAGGCGTAAAGGATGCGGAAGAGACGAAAAGAGGGACGCCCTGACGGGCGTCCCTCTCAAGACTGCCGAAAAACCCTTCGGTTTTTTCGGCAAAAGGATTGCAGTCTGCTGCGCGCATAATTTGTGTGCCATAGGCGCACAAATTCCACACTTGCAGCCTGAGAAGTATTTTCTCTCACGCACATGTCGCAAGAGAAAATGATTTTACTTCTTTGCCGCCTGCGGGCGGCAAACTCTGCGAGGCTTTTTTGACACACTGAAGAGGGACGCCCTGACGGGCGTCCCTCGATGTAGGAAAAAGTGAACAGCGAAGATACTCAGGAATCCGACTTCCCGGCGAAGATGACACCCAGCGTGATCAGGACGGCACCGATGATGCACATGAGGGAAATTTTCTCCCCCAGCAGCAGCCAGCCCGCCACCACAGTGACGAAGGGAGTGGCATAGAGGTAGTTGTTGGTGATGACCACGCCCAGCCGCTTGAAGGCGATGTTCCAGATGGCGAAGCACACGGCGTTGCCGAACACGCCCAAGAACAGCCAGCTCACCAGAATGTTGGGCTGGGTGAACAGGGGCGTCAGGCTGGGCAGGCCGTCCGTCAGCAGCACCAGCGGCAGGGAGGTCAGGAAGGCCCACAGGAACACCCGGCGGGTCACAAGGAAGTTGTCGTAGCGCTCGGTATACTTTTTGACGAGGATGGAGTACACCGCCCACATGAGGGCGGCGGCCAGAGCCAGCAGGTCGCCCAAGGGGCTTAGATGGAAGGACAGGGTGCCGTTGAGCACCACCATCACCACGCCGGCGATGGCTACCACGGCGCCGATGTAGACCCACTTGCCCAGCTTCTCCCCCCTGCGGGAGAACAGCTGCGCCAAAATCACCGTTAGGATAGGGGACATGGATACCAGAATACTGACGTTGGCAGCGGAGGTATGGGCCGAGGCGGTATTCTGCAGGAAGAAGTAGAAGCTGCCGCCGGTGATGCCGATGAGGATGAACATCAGCTCATCCTTCCACGGGAGCTTCATGGTCTTGGGCCGCAGCGCCCACAGAGCCAGATACGCCAGCCCCATCCGCAGGGGGATGATCTGGGTGGGGGTATAGGCCGTCAGCATGACCTTGGTGAGCACGAAGCAGCTGCCCCACACCAGAGTAGTAAAGATGGCATACAGATGCCCCATGAGCTTTTGACGATTTGACATGATCCACACTCCTAACAACAAATGCTGCGCTGATGCAGCGCTTAATCTTCGGGGATGACGGGGGTCTGACCTGCCATGACTTGTGCAATGAGATCCTTGGCCACGTTCACCGTGTCATAGTCGGGCCACATGACCCACAGGGCCTGACCGGGCATGGAGTAGCACTCCTCCGTGCCGCCGTAGCCGGTGACGGAGTAGCTGGTGATGTTCCAGCCGGACATATCCGACAGCTGCATTTTTACCAGACTGCTGATGTCCTCATAGGGCATATTGGTGATCATGGTGTCCGCCACGGCCTTGAGCACCTCATCATACTTGGTGAGAATGGCGGAGGAGGTAGCCTTGTTGAAGATGGCCTTGATCATGGCCATCTGGTTGCGGCCACGCTGGTTGTCGCCGTCAGAGAAGGAGTAGCGCTCCCGGCAGAAAGCCAGAGCCGCCTGCCCGTCCACGTTGTAGTTCATCCCCTCGGTGAAGGAGAAGTAGTCGTCATAGAGATTACCGTTCTTATCGGGGATCTGCATGACCTTGGTGGTGAAGGTCTGCTCGGAGTAGACGTCTACGCCGCCCAGAGCATCCACGATCTTGGTCAGGCCGTAGAAGTTGACACGGGCGTAGTACTGCGTTTCCACACCGTAGAGATCGTCCAGCACCCGCATGGACTCGTCGATGCCGTACATACCGGCGTGGGTCAGTTTATCCAACTGGCCGTTGAAGCTCAGGGGCAGGAAGTAGTCACGGGGGGTATTTAGCAGCAGGATCTGCCGGGACTTGGGATTCACCACCGCCAAAATGTTCACGTCACTGAGGCTCTGGATGTTGACATCGGAGTTCCGGGCATCGATGCCGCTGCAATAGACCACGAAGGGCTCCACGGTGATGGACTCGTTGGGTACCACCGGGGCCACCTCCTTGGTGAAGTCGAACTGCTTGAGGATACGGGTGTAGCTGTCGAAATCCGTATAGCCCTCAGTCTGCTCCAGAATGGGCAGATAGCCGTCATTGAGGATGATGGCATCCACCTCGCCGTCATACAGAGCGTCCGCCAGCTGGGGCACAGAGGCGTAGGCCTTGGAGGTGGGATTCAGATCGGACAGGGTCTTGAGCACCTCGGCGGTGTTCTCCTGATCGGCATTTTCCAGCACGCCGAAGGTATAACCCACGGCATCCTCGATGGAGCTGGCCTCGTTGTCCTTCAGGACGATGATGTCGATGGTCTGCTTCTCCGCCATCTTGCCCACGATGCGGGTGACGGCACTTTTGAGACTGCCGCCGGCCACGGCGCCGTAGATCATTCCGGCGGACAGGATCACAGCCAGCACGCCGCAGCCGATCTTGGCGGCATGACCACCCTTGGAGGGGCGGCGGGGCAGCTGCACCACGGCGTGGCCGCTATTGAGGATCAGGATGCCCGCCATCAGCAGCAGCAGATATTTGTTGTCCAGCATATCCAGATTCAGGAGCTGGCCCAGCAGCACCAGACTGCACACCATCAGCAGTCCCAGCGCAATAAGGCCGAACCAGTCCATCCACGCCATACGGCGGCTGCCGGAGGCGTCGCTGTGTATTCGTTTGGAAGTCATAATATTTCTCCTTACTTCAGAGATGCCGGCCTGCATGGTCTTATGACCGGCCGCAATCCCCTATTATATAGGATAGATAGTAGAATTACCAGAGATTTTTGCGAAAAAACCGGGGAAATATCAAATTTTCCGGAAAGACGGGGGAAATCAGCCGTTGATGAGCTCCCGGATCATCCGGCGAGCGGCGGCGACGGAGCTCTCATCCGGCACCAGTACGCTGAGGGGGAAGCCGGTGGTGAAGCAGTCCTGCATATCCGTGGTGCCGGAGAGGGTGTAGGTGCTGATGTCCCAGTCCACCTTGTCCTCCAGCTGCAGCTTCACCAGCTTCAGGATATCCTGCTGGGGCATATTGGTCAGCACGGAGCCGGAGACGGCCTTCAGCACATCCTGATACCCGGAGAGAATGGCGGGGGAGGTGGCCTTGTCAATGATGGCCTGCAGCACCGCCATCTGGTTGCGGCCCCGCTGCACGTCGCCCTGAGCGAAGGCGGAGCGCTCACGGGAGAAGGCCAGAGCCTCCCGGCCGTTGAGGTGATTGACGCCCTCGGTGAAGGTAAAGGCCTCGTCGTGATAGCCACCGTCGCCGTTTTCGTTGGGCATCTCCATGGCGACGGTAGTGAAGTCCACCGGGGAGGTGACATCGATGCCGCCCAAGGCGTCCACGATATCCATAAGGCCGCTGAAATTCACACGGGCGTAGTAGTCGGCCTTCACCCCCAGTAAGGTGTTCAGGGCCTCGATGGGCTCGTCCATGCCCTTATCACTATATACGCTGAAATGGGTCAGCTTATCCATCTCTCCGTTGAAGGGCAGGGGCAGATAGTAGTCACGGGGGACATTCACCAGCAGAATTTTATGGGTGGAGGGGTTCACCACCGCCAGAATGTTGGCATCGCTGCGAGTGTTGAGCAGGGTATCGGAGATGCGCTCGTCGGTGCCGCTGCAATAGACCACGAAAGGCTGACGGGAGATGTTGGCATTCGGGGCGATGGTGTCGGACTCGTGTGTCACGTCGTATGTATAGATCTCACGGGTGCGGGACGTAAAATCCTTGTAACCGTCGGTCTGCTTCAGGGTGGAGACCATGCCTTTGCCCAGGATGACGGCGTCTACTTCCCGGTTGTACAGAGCGTCGGCCAGAGCCGTGGGAGTGTCGTAGGACTTGGTCTTGACCTGCCCCAGTCCCTCCTCCAGATGCGTCAGAAGGGCATCGGTGGTGTCGGTATCCGTCTGAGCCAGATAGCCGTAGGTATAGCCGAAGGTATCACCGATCTCCTGAGCGGAGTCGTTTTCCCGGACCCGCACCACCACGGTCTTGACGCTGCCGGTGCTGGACACACGGGAGAGAGTCTCCAGCACGGCGTTGGTGGCCACGGTGGCGTAGATCATGCCCGCCGACAGTACCAGCGCCACCAGGCCCAGAACAAGCTTCCAGAGCTTGTTGCGCCAGCGGGGCAGTTGGGTCACGGCGAAGAGAACGTTCAGTCCCGCCAGCACCGCCAGCAGGAGCAGCGTCAGCTTCTGGGTCAGCACGCCGGTGGTCAGCAGCCGGGCCGCCAGAAAGCCGCTGGAGATCAGCAGCAGGAAGAAGGTGAGTATACCGAACCGATCCGCCCCGGTGCGGCGGCGGGAGGAACCGTAGCCGCCGTAGGAGCGGGAGGAATAATGTCTGGACATAGAGGAAAAACTCCTTTCCGAAAATCAGCAAGGCACGACAGGATAGCCTACCGGCCGAAGGCACATAGTCTCTCTATTATAAAGCGGCGGCGACAGGAAATCCAGTGTAAAAGGTTACAGATTTGTGAACTTTACGGCGAATGCGGCGGATGTGACGATTTTGTTATCCGGGGATTTCCCGGCGGAAACGGTTGAAGCGGCGGCGGGAGTGTGGTATAATCATCGAAGCGGCCACGGGCCGTTACGGAAAAATAAGCCGCCGCCCCTGCGGAATGGAGGCGGCGTATTTCAGGAGGATCACCATGAAGGCAGCACTGGTCATTATGGCGGCGGGACTGGGTTCCCGCTACGGTGGAAATAAACAGGTGGACGGCGTAGGACCCCAGGGGGAGATGCTGATGGAGTACTCCATCTACGATGCCGTCCGGGCGGGCTTTACCAAGGTGGTGTTCATCATCAAGCCCGATATGCGGGAGCTGATGGATCGCCTGTGGGGGGATCGCACACTCATAACAAAAACAGGAGAGCCGCTGGAGGTCTGCTACGCCATGCAGGACTTCACCAGCATACCGGACTACTACACCATTCCGGCGGGCCGCACCAAGCCCTTCGGCACCGCCCATGCGGTGCTGTGCGCCCGGCCCTATCTCTCCGAGCCCTTCTGCGTCATCAACGCCGACGACTACTACGGCGTGGATGCCTACCGGGCCATGTATGAGGAGCTTCAGCGCCTGCCCCGGCAGGGACGGGCCGCCATGGTGGGGTATCTGCTGAAAAACACCGTCAGCGCCAACGGCACCGTGTCCCGTGGCGTGTGCCGGGTGGAGGACGGCTGGCTCCGTGGCATCCATGAGACGCTGAAGATCCAGCTGTTCCCGGACGGCTCCATCGCTGATGTGGCGGAGGGCCAGCACCGGGAGCTGGCGCCGGACACGGTGGTGTCCATGAACTTCTGGGGCTTCATGCCCTCCATCTTTCAGGAGCTGGAGGCCTACTTCGACCACTTCCTGCGCTGCGAGGCCGGGGACAACATCAAGGCGGAGTGCCTGCTGCCGGGCATGGTGGGAGACCTGCTGGAGCAGGGACGGCTGGAGGTATCCGTGCTGCACTCGGCAGACCGCTGGTTCGGCATGACGTACCACGAGGACCGGCAGGCGGTGGCGGCGGAGCTGCAGAAGCTCCACGCCGGCGGTGTGTATCCACCCACCCTGCGGGCCTGAGAGGGGAGACCGACACATGAGCGACTATTACGATCAGACCCCGGAGCAGCGCCGTCAGCTGCGGGCGCAGCGGAATCGGCGGCGGCAGGCGCAGGTGCGTCGGCGGAAGCTGCTGCTGGGCCTGCTGGTGCTGGCGGTATTGGCTGTGGTGCTGATACTGGTGCTGCGGGGCTGCGGCAAGGATAAGGAACCGGCGCAGCCTACCCCCAGCGAGAATGTGGACAAGCCCGATACCCCAAACACTCCGGCGGAGCCTTCGGATAGAGAGCCGAACCAGAAGCCTGACGACCAGAAGAGCGGCCAGAAGCAGGAGATCCCGTGGAATCTGACGCTGGTGAACCGGTGGAATCCCCTGCCGGAGGGCTGGACCGTGGACGAGGTGGAGCTCTCCAACGGCTGGGCGGTGGACAGCCGCTGCTACGACGCCCTCCAGCAGATGATGGACGCCTGCCGGGCGGAGGGGCTGTATCCCGTGGTGTGCTCTGCCTACCGGACGCAGGCCATGCAGCAGACCCTCTTTGACCAGATGAAGCAGTCCCTGTTGGATCAGGGGTACAGCGATGCCGACGCCGAGACGGAGGCGGGCCGTCAGGTGGCCGTCCCCGGCACCAGCGAGCATCAGCTGGGGCTGGCGGTGGACATCGTGGATCTGGACCACCAGCTGCTGGACGAGAGTCAGGAGCAGACGGCGGTGCAGAAGTGGCTTATGGCCAACAGCTGGCGCTACGGCTTCATTCTGCGCTATCCCACCGCCAAGACGGAGACCACCGGCATCATCTATGAGCCGTGGCACTACCGCTATGTAGGACAGGAGGCCGCTGCGGAGATCTATCAGCAGGGTGTGTGCCTGGAGGAGTATATCGCCGCCAAATACGGCGCTTGACCGGAGGGACGAGGAATGAGATTGAGAAAGTAAGCAGCTCACATTTGTATAAAGGAGTTGCAGATGGATGCATATCGAGGAATATACCACTTATCAGGAGCCGGAGGTGCTGGCTCTGTATGGAAGCGTCGGATGGACGGCCTATACGGAGCAGCCGGAGGCGCTGCGCCGAGGCTTTGCCGGGTCGCTGCTGACATTGGCCGCCCGTGAGAACGGGACGCTGGTGGGGCTGCTGCGGGCTGTGGGTGACGGCTGTACCGTGGTGCTGGTACAGGACCTATTGGTGCGGCCGGATCACCAGCGGCGGGGAATCGGCACGGCGCTGATGCAGGCGGCGCTGGAGCGCTTCCGATCGGTGCGGCAGGTGCAGCTGCTGACGGACGACACGGAGAAAACCAAGGGGTTCTACCGGTCGCTGGGTCTGCTGACACTGCCGGAGCTGGGGTGCTGCGGCTTCATGCGCCCGTAAAACCACATGGGGGAGAGTGTCCTTGGACACCCTCCCCCATGCTTTGTCCTGTGTACCGGGCGGTCAGCGCCGGTTCTGGTTCTGCTGCTCCTGCTGGTTCTGATTCTGGTTCTGGTTCTGGTTCTGCTTGTTCTGCTTCTGCTGATTCTGGTTCTGCTGATTCTGGTTCTGCTGATTTTTGCCGGACATTGAGGCACCTCCTTCCGTATCTGCGATACAGCTTCAGTTTGCCCGAAAACCGGCGGAGCATACATCCTCCCGTGAAAAATTTCCGGCGGCAGATAAAAAATCCGCTTGACAGGCGGGAGGAGCGATGGTATACTACTGAAGAAAACAAAGAAGGCAGGATGCATCCGCCTCACCTCCAGCAAAGGCAAAGAGGTCAACAGCGAGTATGGCGGCGGCCCGGAAGGGGCGCAGGCTTTGTTGTGCGGATGCAGCTTTGCATCCGTGTTTTTATTTTCTGAAGGAGGTGCTTCGGTTATTAGCAATGTAGTGCATCAACTCAACGAGGAGATCCGTGACAAGGAGATCCGCCTCATCGGTGAGACCGGTGAACAGCTGGGTATCATGTCCTCCGCCGACGCTCTGCACATTGCGGACGAGCGGGGGCTGGATCTGGTGAAGATCTCTCCCCAGGCGACCCCGCCGGTGTGCAAGCTCATGAACTACGGCAAATACCGGTTCGAGCAGAGCAAGCGGGAGAAGGAAGCCAGAAAGAACCAGCATGTGGTGGAGATCAAGGAGATCCGGATGTCTCCGGGCATTGACGTGGGGGATTTCAACACCAAACTGAAAAATGCCCAGAAGTTCCTGACGGAGGGGAACCGGGTGAAGGTCTCTGTTCGCTTCCGTGGCCGTGAGATGGCACATACCGAGATCGGCCGGGAGCTTCTGAAGAAGTTTGCCGAACAGTGCGCCGAGGTCGCCACCATGGATAAGGCCGCCAAGCTGGAGGGCCGGAATATGTCGATGTTCCTCTCTCCCAAGACCGGCAAGTAAACAAAAGTTCTGCTTGCCCCCGGCAAGAGAATAGATGGAAGGAGTAAAAATTATGCCTAAACTGAAGACTCACAGCGGCGCCAAGAAGCGCTTCAATCTGACGAAATCCGGCAAGGTCAAGAGAGCTCACGCTTTCAAGAGCCACATCCTCACCAAGAAGGACACCAAGCGTGGCCGTCGCCTGCGGTCCGGCACCTACGCCGACTGCACCAACGAGGCGACCATCCGCAAGATGATCCCCTACAAATAAGAGACGGAATCGTTAGAATAGGAGGCAATTAAGATATGGCACGTGTAAAAGGCGCTATGATGGCGCGTAAAAGAAGAAATAAGACGCTGAAGCTGGCCAAGGGCTACTGGGGCGCTAAGTCCAAGCACTTCAAGATGGCCAATGAGCAGGTCATGAAGTCTCTGACCTACGCCTATGTGGGCCGCCGCCTGAAGAAGCGGGACTTCCGTCAGCTGTGGATCACCCGCATCTCCGCCGCCTGCAAGATCAACGGCATGAACTACTCTACCTTCATGCACGGTCTGAAGGTGGCCGGCATCCAGATCAACCGCAAGATGCTCTCCGAGATGGCCATCTACGATGCCCCGGCGTTCGCCGCCCTGTGCGACATCGCCAAGAAGGCGTAACTGTCTTAAAAAGCACGTCGCATATGCGGCGTGCTTTTTCCTGTGGCAAAGGGCGGAAATATCTGGTATACTATCAGGGAAACACATCATCGATGGTACCAAGAGAAAGGAGCATTTCCATGTACTGCACGAGAAAGGTAAATGACGATTACACGTGGGTAGGCGCCGACGGGCGGCGGCTGGCCATGTTTGAGGGTGTGTTCGATGTACCCAACGGCATCTCCTTCAACAGCTATCTGCTGAGGGATGAAAAGACCGTGCTGTTTGACACGGCGGATGCGGCGGTGCGCCGCACCTTCCGGGAAAATCTCCTCCATGCGCTGGAGGGGCGGCCGCTGGACTGCGTGGTGGTACACCACATGGAGCCGGATCACACGGCGGAGCTGGAGGAGCTGGTGCTGCGCTTCCCGGAGGTGCAGATCTATTGCAGCGCTATGGCCAAGACCATGATGACCCAGTTCTTCGGCACCGGCCTTCAGGAGCGCATCCATGTGGTGAAGGAGGGGGATACCCTCTGCACCGGGCGGCACACGCTGCGCTTTATTGCGGCTCCCATGGTCCACTGGCCGGAGGTGCTGATGACCTATGATGAGACGGATCGTCTGCTGCTGACGGCGGATGCCTTCGGCTGCTTCGGGGCCTTGAATGGCCGGCTGTTTGCCGATGAGGTGGACTTCGACCGGGATTATCTGGACGAGGCCCGGCGCTACTATACCAACATCGTGGGCAAATACGGCTCTCAGGTACAGGCGGTGCTGAAGAAGGCGGCGGAGCTGGACATCGCCATGCTGCTGCCCCTCCACGGCTTTGTGTGGCGGAAGGAGTTGGGGTATCTCCTGCACAAGTACGACCTCTGGAGCCGCTACGAGCCGGAGGAGCGGGGGGTGCTCATCGCCTATGCCTCCGTGTATGGCAACACGGAGAACGCCGCCAACATTCTGGCCTGCCGACTGTCGGAGCGGGGTGTGAGGGTGCAGATGTTCGATACCTCCGTGACGCCTACCTCTTACATTCTGTCGGCAGCCTTCCGTTACAGCCATCTGGTGTTTGCTGCCACCACCTACAATGCCGGGGTGTTCATCACCATGGAGGAGCTGCTCCACGATATCGCTGCCCACAATCTCCAGAATCGCCGGGTGGTGCTGCTGGAGAACGGCTCCTGGGCCCCGGCCAGCGGCAAGGAGATGCAGAAGATCCTCCAGCCTCTGAAGGGGTGGCAGCAGATGGAGGACACCTTTACCATCCGCTCCGCCCTGCGGGAGGATCAGACCATGCAGCTGGAGCGGCTGGCGGCCACGCTGGCGGCGGACGTACAGGCTGCGGCCCCGGCGGAGGAGAAGCCGGAGGGGCAGCACCGCTATGTGTGCAAGGTCTGCGGCTATGTATACGAGGGGGACTCCCTGCCGGAGGATTATAAATGCCCCCTGTGCGGCGCCGGTGCGGAGTATTTCAAGCAGGAGTCGTAAAGAGCGCTTTTCCCCATGAAAAAACAGCAGGATGGCAATACCATCCTGCTGTTTTTATATCATTCTACGGAAGAAGCTTCCACCGGAGCAGCCTCCGCAGGTTCCTCCTCCGGCTCCGTCCACGGCTCCATGGTAGCCACGCAGCGGTTGATGTTCTTCCCCAGCTCATAGAACTTGGCCTCGTAGTCCGTCATGACTCCCACGGGGCCGTTGGCGTGGAGGTCATGGGTTACCTCCGACAGGGCGAAGCCGTATTGGGGGATCTCCTCCACGGACCACTGGAACAGCTTGTCGTTGTCCGTCTTGAAGTGGATCTGCCCGCCCATAGGCAGCACCTGCCGGTAGCACTTGAGAAAATTGCCGTGGGTCAGACGGCGGCGCTTCTGGTTGCTCTTGGGCCACGGGTCGCAGAAATTGATGTACAGCCGGTCCACCTCCGCCGGGGCAAACATATCCGGCAGCAGGGCGGCATCTCCCACCACGAAGAATACGTTGTGCAGACCCACCGCCTGCGCCCGTTCCATGGCCACCACCATGGCATCCGGCACCTTCTCCACGGCGATGAGCAGAACATCCGGCTCCGCTTGGGCCGTACCCACGGTGAAGCGCCCCTTGCCGCAGCCCAGTTCTACCCGCAGCTCACGGGCATCGGGCATCAGCTCCCGCCAGTGGCCCCGCATGGCGAAGGGGTCCTGTACCTGACAGGCCCGGCAGGCCTCCATCCGGGGCAGTAGATTCTTCTTTTTCCGCATACGCATGGTGTCGTTCCTCCTGAAAAACGCCGCATGGCGATGGTATCCTACTACCCAATATACCGGTTTTCCGGTGAAAAAGCAAGAGGGAACGCCGGAAAATCTCTCCCGGCAAGGGAGAGCCGCCGAAGCGACGTTTTCGTAGGACGGCGCATCGAAGAACAGGTGCGGCAAAAAGCTGGAAAAGTACGCAAAAAATCCGACGAAATTTGTGACTTCCTCTAAAAAGCAAAAAGCCGGGTGAGAAGTGCTTGATAAATTTTAGACGAACGTCTATAATGGATAAAGTATATGAGAAGGCGCATTTTGCGGGTGAAACACCCCTGTAGAAAGCGCTTTTTCCCATGACGCTGCCGCTGCTTCGGCGGCGGCTGCCACAGTAAGGAGGAACCATTGTGACGAACGTACTGTTGGAGAAAAAAGGTCCATATGCCGTGGCCACCATCCACCGTCCGGAGGCGCTGAACGCCCTGAATTCTCAGGTGCTGGCGGATCTGGCGGAGCTGCTGGACACCGTGGAGGCCGACAAGGAGATCCGTGTACTGGTCATCACCGGCGCCGGGGAGAAGGCATTCGTGGCGGGGGCCGACATCGGAGAGATGAGCACCCTCACCAAGGCCGAGGGCGAGGCCTTCGGCAAGAAGGGCAACGACGTATTCCGCCGGCTGGAGACGCTGCCCATCCCCACCATCGCCGCTGTCAACGGCTTTGCACTGGGCGGCGGCTGCGAGCTGAGCATGAGCTGCGACATTCGCATCTGCGCCGACACCGCCGTGTTCGGCCAGCCGGAGGCCGGTCTGGGCATCACCCCCGGCTTCGGCGGCACCCAGCGGCTGGCCCGTCTGGTTGGCCCCGGTATGGCCAAGCAGCTGATCTACACCGCCAAGAACATCAAAGCCGACGAGGCTCTGCGGATCGGGCTGGTGAACGCCGTTTATCCGGCGCAGGAGCTGCTGCCCGCAGCGGAGAAGCTGGCCGGGACCATCGCCAAGAATGCCCCCATCGCCGTGCGGGCCTGCAAGAAGGCCATCAACGACGGTCTGCAGGTGGATATGGATCGGGCCGTGACCATCGAGGAGAAGCTGTTCGGCAGCTGCTTCGAGACGGCGGACCAGAAGGAGGGCATGGGTGCTTTTCTGGAAAAGCGCAAGCATGAGCCCTACCAGAACCGATAAAGCTCTATCAGAACGTTGTTTTCCGGACATAACGTCCGGTGGGCAAACCAATGACCCTATATATTCTAATTAGGAGGAATCATTATGAAGATCGCTGTTTTTGGTGCAGGTACGATGGGTAGCGGTATCGCTCAGGTGTTCGCCGGCAAGGGCCACACCGTTCTGCTGTATGCTTCCAGCACGGCCAGTGCGCAGCGCCACAAGGATAAGCTGGCTGCTTCTCTGAATAAGCGTGTGGCCAAGGGCAAGATGGCGCAGGAGGCCGCTGACGATCTGATGAGCCGTGTGCTGGTGGAGGAGTTCGAGGCCGCCGCTGACGCCGATCTGGTCATCGAGTGCGTGGCTGAGAACATGGCTGTGAAGAAGGAGCTGCTGGGCCGTCTGGACGCTCTGTGCAAGGACGAGGCCATCTTTGCCTCCAACACCTCCTCTCTGTCCATCACCGAGATGGGTCAGGGCCTGAAGCACCATCTGATCGGCATGCACTTCTTTAACCCCGTGCCTGCCATGAAGCTGGTAGAGGTCATTGCCGGCGGCAATACCCCCGCTGAGCTGGTGGACTACATCAAGAACCTGTCCACCGAGATTGGCAAGACCCCCGTGGTGGTCAACGAGGCCCCCGGCTTTGTGGTCAACAAGATCCTTATCCCCTATTGCAACGAAGGCGTTTGCGTTCTGCAGGAGGGCGTTGCCTCTGCGGAAGATATCGATATTGCCATGCAGCTGGGCTGCAACCACCCCATGGGTCCCCTGCATCTGGGTGACCTCATCGGCTGGGACGTGGTGCTGAACATCATGGATGTGCTGTTCAATGAGACCCACGACAGCAAGTATCGTGCAAACGTATTGATTCGGAAGATGGTTCGCGCCGGCAAGTTGGGCATCAAGTCTGGCGAGGGCTTCTTTAAGTATACCAAGTAAAATTTCGTAAAGGAGAAAAGAGTATGGACTTCCATCTGACTAAGGAACAGCTGCTCGTTCGCAAGATGTACCGCGAATTTGCAGAGAACGAAGTGAAGCCCCTGGCCGCCGAGATCGACGAGGAAGAGCGTTTCCCCATGGAGACCGTCGAGAAGATGGCGAAGCTGGGCATGATGGGCATTTACTTCCCCAAGGAGTATGGCGGCGCCGGCGGCGACGTCCTCTCCTATGCCATGTGCGTGGAGGAGCTGGCCAAGGTCTGCGGCACCACTGCCGTTATCGTTTCCGCTCATACCTCTCTGTGCTGCGCTCCCATTTTCGAGCACGGCACCGAGGCTCAGAAGCAAAAGTATCTGCCTGACCTGCTGTCCGGCAAGAAGATCGGTGCTTTCGGCCTGACCGAGCCCGGCGCCGGTACCGACGCTCAGGGCCAGCAGACCACTGCTGTACTGGACGAGTCCGGCGAGAACTACATCCTCAACGGCTCCAAGTGCTTCATCACCAACGGCAACGTGGCTGATACCTTCGTGGTCATCGCTGTCACCGGCAAGACCACCGACAAGCGTGGCCGTGCCATGAAGGAGATTTCCGCCTTCGTGGTGGAAAAGACCGACCCCGGCTTCACTCAGGGTAAGCACGAGAAGAAGATGGGTATCCGCGGCAGCTCCACCTGCGACCTGATTTTCGAGGACTGCGTCATCCCCAAGGATCGTATGCTGGGCAAGAAGGGCCAGGGCTTCAAGATCGCCATGCAGACGCTGGACGGCGGTCGTATCGGTATCGCCTCTCAGGCTCTGGGTCTGGGCGAGGGCGCCGTGGAGGAGGCCGTCAAGTACACCAAGGAGCGTGTCCAGTTCGGTAAGCGTATCTCCCAGTTCCAGAACACCCAGTTCCAGCTGGCCGAGATGCACACCCGGATGCAGGCTGCTCAGTTCCTGGTCTACTCCGCTGCCATGAAGAAGCAGAACCACGAGCCCTACTCCATGGATGCCGCCATGGCCAAGCTGTTCGCTGCCGATGCCGCTTCCGACGTGACCCGTCGTGCCGTGCAGCTGTTCGGCGGCTACGGCTACACCCGTGAGTATCCCGTGGAGCGCATGATGCGTGATGCCAAGATCACCGAGATCTATGAGGGCACTTCCGAGGTCCAGCGCATGGTCATCGCCAGCCATCTGGGCGTTAAGTAATTGAGGAGGTATAAGGCAAAATGAAAGTTATTGTTACTGTGAAGCAGGTTCCCGATACCTCCGGTAAGGTGGCTGTGAACCCCGATGGCACTCTGGACCGTGCGTCCATGCAGACCATCATCAACCCCGATGATATGAACGCCGTCGAGGCTGCTCTGGCCCTGAAGGACGAGCTGGGCTGCAAGGTCGTGGCCTTCACCATGGGTCCCCCTCCCGCCGAGGGTATGCTGCGTGAGCTGATGGCCATGGGCGTGGACGAGGGTGTCCTGATCACCGCCCGTGAGTTCGGCGGCTCCGATACTTACGCCACCTCCCAGATCATCGCCGCCGGCATCGACACCTACGGTGTGGATGAGGACGACGTCATTCTGGCTGGCCGTCAGGCCATCGATGGCGATACCGCTCAGGTCGGCCCCCAGATCGCTGAGAAGCTGCATCTGCCTCAGGTCACCTATGCCGGTGAGATCAAGAAGGAGGGCAACACCTTCATCGTCAAGCGTATGCTGGAGGATGGCTACATGACCGTTAAGGTCAACACCCCCTGCATGATCACCTGCATCAAGGAGCTGAATCAGCCCCGTTATCTGTCCGTTGGCGGCGCCTTCGAGGCTTACAGCAAGCCTCTGGTCACCATGACCTACGAGACGCTGAAGGATCACCCCCTGATCGATGCCACCACCATCGGTCTGAAGGGCTCCCCCACCAACATTCTCACCTCCTTTACGCCTCCTCAGAAGGGCGCCGGCATGATGCTTGAGGGCGCCGGCAAGGAGACCACCGACAAGCTGGCTGGCATTCTGGCCGCCAAGCATATCATCTAAGGAAGGAGATAAGAAAATGGCTTTTAATAGTGCTGATACCGCTGCCTTCAAAAACGTCTGGGTTTTCTGCGAGCAGCGTCAGGGCAAGATGATGCCCACTACCTTTGAACTGATCTCCGAGGGCCGGAAGCTGGCTGACGAACTGGGCGTTGAGCTGTGCGGCATTCTGCTGGGCGACAACGTGGACGGCATCGCCAAGGAGCTGGGCGGCTACGGTGCCGACAAGGTCTATGTCTACAACAGCCCCCTGCTGAAGGACTACACCACTGATGCCTACACCAAGGTCATCACCGATGCCGTGGAGGAGATCAAGCCTGAGATCCTGCTGTTCGGCGCTTCCAACATCGGCCGTGATCTGGCTCCCCGCTGCGCAGCTCGCCTGCACACCGGTCTGTGCGCCGACTGCACCCATCTGGACATCGATATGCCCATCTACAAGAACTTCCTGCGTGAGGCTTCCACGCTGGCTGAGGAGCGTATCGAGAAGCTGGGTACCGTGAAGATCAACGGTCAGGATCACGATGTCTCCCGTGACATCAAGATGACCCGTCCCGCTTTCGGCGGCCACCTGATGGCCTCCATCTTCTGCCCCCGCTTCCGCCCCGCCATGGCCACCGTGCGCCCCGGCGTTATGAAGAAGCGTGAGTTCTGCGCCGACTGCGCCGAGAAGGTTGAGATCCTGCATCCCGCTTTCGAGCTGTCTGCCAGCGACATCAAGACCGAGGTCGTGGAGACCGTCAAGGCTGCCAAGAAGCTGGTGGACCTGATCGGTGCCGACTTCATCGTGTCCGTGGGCCGTGGCATCAGCAAGGATGTCGAGGGCGGCATCAAGCTGGCTGAGGAGCTGGCTGAGGTCCTGGGCGGCGTCGTGGGCTCCTCCCGTGCCTGCGTGGACGCCGGCTGGATCACTGCTGACCATCAGGTCGGCCAGACCGGTAAGACCGTCCATCCCAAGGTCTATGTCGCCCTGGGTATCTCCGGCGCCATCCAGCACAAGGCTGGTATGCAGGACTCCGAGTGCATCATCGCCGTGAACAAGAACGAGAACGCTCCCATCTTCGAGGTGGCTGACTACGGTATCGTTGGTGACCTGTTCAAGGTCGTTCCCGAGCTGATCGAGTCCATCAAGGCTGCCAAGGCTGCTCAGTAATCGATCCCCTTTACGAATCAAGAAGGGCTGTCCCGCTGTGGGACAGCCCTTCTTTCATTGCTTGGATCATGGTCAGGTGGTGATATGCCAGTAGGTGCCGGTATCCTCGATATCCATTTCCACCAGATAACCACCTACTCCGTCAGGGCAGAATACCGCGGGCCAGTTTTGATAGGTGGCAAAGTCGTTGATCGCAAGGGGATCGGTCTGCTGCGTATCCGGATAGAGGATATGGGCAGCAAAGGTATCGTCTACATACATACAGCTGCTGCCGCTTCCGGCCAGACGCCACAGGGGCACTGCGGAATCGGCGGTGGATACCTTTCCGTCGCTGATGCGGATCGTCTCATAGGAAAATTTTTGAGTCTCCGGGTCACCCAAACCGCACACCATGTACTCGCCCGTTATGGCAAAGGTTGTGACCTGCTGCGAAAGCTCCTTCTGGTACAGAATACCGGATGCATTGCAGAGGAACGCCGTCCAGTAGGCGTCGTTTTTGGCAGAGGCCAAAAAGGCGAATTGCGTACCATTGGTGCAAACGGTTACATCGGACATGGTGTAGTCGGTGAGGTCCAGCACGCTGGAAACGGCACTGCCGTCCACATGATATACGGATATGCCGGTATCCTCTGATTGCAGATACATGGGCTGACCGTTCAGGCAGAACAACGCAGGGACCTGATCATAGGAAGCGGCTTGACCGGAGGCGAGGGTGCTTTTCCCTGTGTCTGTGGAGCGGATCAGAGACCATTTGAGGCCGGAATCCACGGCTTCATAGTCCACGTACAGAACATCGGACCCGTCCAGAACGGCGGAGATGATATAGGCCGGGGAGGAAACGGGAAACTGCTTGGTGGTCCCGTCCGAATAATTCCAGTAAAGCAGATAGTCGGTATTATAAAGGGGGCCGGTCTGAGCCGTATTGCGATGCCCGACAGCCAACAGGACACTGTTTTCCCCGCAGCACTGTATAAGGGTGGCGGCCTCATCCTCGGAAAGCTCCAATGGCGAGGTGAGCCGCTGCACCGTGGGGGCGGGAATCTGTTCCGGCGCCTTGGAGCAGGCGGAGAGAGGAATGGCACATATCAGGAAGAGAAGAACGATGAGTCGTTTCATGGGAACGATTTCTCCTTTCTGTTTTCTGTCTGTGTGTTTCTGCCTGTATGGTTTGCGAAGTGAAGCGCCAACCCTCCTTTCTTGATTGCGGATAAATTATATAAAAAGCATTTGCGGTTGTCAAGGATTTTTGTGAAATACATATTCCATCACAATTAAACATAACGAAATTGTATGCAAAATTGTACAAGAGGGGCCGCCCCTGTGGGGCGACCCCTCAGCATGGCGAAAAAATCTTTTCGCCATGCTGAGACATTTTTCAGAGCTTCAAAAAGCTCTGAAAAATGGTGATCATCATCGTGCAGGACACCCTTCCGGGTTTCCCGCACACACCCTTCCTCCCCGTTGACGAAAGGTTCCCACTTTTTGACAGGCTCAGGGGCCGCCCCTGTGGGGCGCCCCCTCTCTTTTACCACGAAGCTCTCCAGCCCTTCGGTCATGCGGATGTGGAAGAACATGGAAAATGATAAAGAATCTGCAAAGAAATAAAAATTCATAATTTAATAACACTTCCATAGCGCTCCGGGGGTTGCAATTCCCATAACAGAGTGCTACAATAGGCGTCGCTTGAGAGATAGAATCCTAAAAAGAGGCGAATTTCCTATGGTAGCTGAACTGGCAGCGTTGGTAATTTTTGTCATCATGTTCCTGCTGATCGTGCTGGACCGCATCCCCCGCCAGTGGGTGACGCTGGGCTGCGGCGCACTGATGCTGGTGCTGGTATTCGGCATCTGTATGCACGACGGCGGGGCCATCTGGGATACCCTGAACCTGTCCGCCTTCGGCCAGAGCACCTTCTGGTACGGCACATCGGAGTCCTCCGGCGGCATCAACTGGTCCACCATCGTGTTCATTGCGGGCATGATGGTGATGGTGGAGGGCATGGGCCACGTGGGCATCTTTCGCTGGCTGTGCCTGAAGCTGGCCAAGGCGGTTCATTACCGCACCGTGCCGCTGCTGGTATGCTTCATGGTCATGGCAGCCGTGCTGTCCATGTTCATCGACAGCATCACCGTCATTCTGTTTCTGGCCGCCGTCACGGCGGAGCTGGGCCGCACCCTGCGCTTCGACCCGGTTCCCATGATCCTGGCGGAGATATTCTGTGCCAATCTGGGCGGCAGCGCTACCATGTGCGGCGATCCCCCCAACATCATCATCGGCACCTCGCTGGGTCTGACCTTCTTCGATTTCCTCACCAACACCGGGGTCATTGTGCTGATCTGTCTGGTGGCCACGGTGGTGTACTTCTACTTCTGCTTCCGCCGCATCCTGCGGGAGAGTGAGAGTCAGCGCCCCACGGATATCACCTATCCAGACGCCGCCTCCGCCATCACGGATCGGCGGGCCTTCATCGCCTGCGGCGCCGTGTTCCTGCTGGTGGTGGTGCTGCTGGTCACCCACGCACAGACGGAGCTGACGGTGGCCACCATCGGCTGTATCGCCGCCGTATTGATGGCGCTGGCCACCCTCTGCACCTCCGGAGGCCATGCGGCAGCGGGGCTGTTCGCCAAGGTGGACTACCACACGCTGTTGTTCTTCATCGGCCTGTTCGTGGTGGTCAGCGGTTTGGAGGACACCGGCTGTCTGGACGTGCTGGCCGGCTGGATCAGCCGCATCAGCGGCGGACACGCCGCTGTGATGGTGGCCATCATCCTGTGGCTGTCGGCTGTGTGCAGCGCCTTTGTGGATAACATCCCCTTCTCCGCCACCATGGTGCCGGTGATCCAGTCCATGTCACAGTCGCAGGGGGTGGATCTCTCCCTGCTGGCGTGGGCGCTGTCCATCGGCACGGATCTGGGCGGCAGTGCCACCCCCATCGGAGCCTCCGCCAATGTGGTGGGTACCTCCGTGGCCGCCAAGAACGGCCACCCGGTGACATGGGGTACCTACTGCAAGTACTGCGCCCCGGCCACGGTGCTGGTCATCACCATTGCCATGGTCTGCCTCTTCGTGCGTTATCTATAATATAATGGGTATTATAAAAGCATCCCCGGCCTGTTTTACAGACCGGGGATGCTTCGTGATGCAAATCAGAACTCCGGATAGCCGTCCTTCAGATGCTCGTCGTAGATGGCACGCTCGCCGCCGATGAACTTGGGCCGCACACGGGCCGCCAGCAGGATGGCGCTGCCGATATGGTTCTGGGGCAGGCGCACCGGCACCGCCACCTTCTTCAGGTGCATCCCGATGAGGGTGCCGCCGATGTCCAGACCAGCGTCGGCCCGGATCTCCTCCAGCGCCACCGGATGCCGGAAGCTCTGATAGGCGGCGGTGGCGAAGGAGCTGCCCGCCTTGGGCTGGGGCAGCACATTGACGATCTCCGCTCCCGGCACCGCCTCATGCTCCACGATCAGCGCACGGTTCAGGTGCTCGCAGCACTGGGCGGCGATGTAGACGCCCATGGGGGCAAACACGCTGTTGAGTCCGTCGAAAATGGCCTGTGCGATCTGGGGCGTGGACCAGCTGCCCACCTGATGCCCCACCACCTCGCTGGTGCTGCAGCCCACCACCACAATGTGGCCCCGCCGCAGCCGGGCCGCCTCCGCCAGCTGCCGTGCGGCGTCCGCCGCCTCCTGCCGCACCTGTTCCAGCAGGTCGGTGCGCTCTACCTCATGAATGATCCCAGCCATAGCTATCTTCCTTTCCTCGCATGAACAAAAAGCGGCGGATGATCGCTCCGCCGCTTTTCGCAAAAGCAATTCTGCACCTTCAGTGTACCACGTCCGGCGCCATTTTGCAACCGTTCTTACGCCAGCTTTTCCAGCGCCTTACTGCGCTTGAGTACCACCAGCAGCACCAGACCGATGACCATGCCCATAGCACCCTGCACCAGATTGCCGGGGATGCTGGCCGCAGCGCCCCAGCCCTTGCCCAGCAGCAGGGAGGCGTAGCCGAAGTAGCCCAGCACCATGATGGCCTCGCTGACCACGGCGCTGATGACGTAGGAGGCCTTGCTCTCCTTCATGGCCTTGACGATGAGGGCCGCCACCAGAGCCATACAGCCCTTGATAATCAGCGTGCCGGGCGCATAGTGACCGTAGCCGCCCAGCAGGTCCACCAGCATGGAGCCGATGCCGCCTGCCGCAGCGCCCCACCACGGGCCGAGGATCCAGCCGCTCAGCAGCACGATGCAGTCACCCAGATTCACATAGCCCTGCATGGGGGAGGGAATCTGCACGATGGAGGTGGCCACATAGGTCAGTGCGGCCATCAGGGCCGCCAGAACCAGTTTCTTGATGTTCGCATCTCTCATGGGAAAAATCTCCTTGCTTTTATGTAATGTCTGTATTATAGTAGGAATTGGTATTATTAAAATGCCCATATCGATATTATCGGATAATACCAGATGGAGGAACTATGCTGACCTATCCCCTGAGCAAAGAGAGCGGCCGGAGCCTGTATGAGCAGTTATATGAGGGCATCCGCCGGGATATCCTGTCCGGGACGCTGCCGGCCCACCAGCGGCTGCCCTCCAAGCGGGCGCTGGCCCAGCATCTGGAGGTCAGCATTATCACCGTGCAGAATGCCTATGAGCAGCTGGCAGCGGAGGGCTACATCTACTCGCAGGAGAAGCGGGGCTACTACGTCAGCCCCGTGGAGCGCCCCTTACAGGCGGCGGCCCGGCAGCCTGCCCCGCTGCCGCCGGAGTCGGAGCAGAAGACCTATTTTCTGGACCTTGTGACCAATTCCATCGACCGGGCGTATTTCCCCTTTACCGTCTGGGCCCGCCTCATGCGGGAGACGCTGCTGGAGCGGGACAAGGCCCTGCTGCAGGCCGCCCCCTACAACGGGGCGGAGGAGCTGCGCCGGGCCATCAGCGACTATCTGCGCCAGTTCCGTGGCATGAACGTGGACAGCGGCCAGATCATCGTCGGCGCCGGTACGGAGTTTCTGTATTCGCTGCTGATCCAGCTGCTGGGCCGGGAGAAGTGCTACGCCGTGGAGGACCCCGGATACAGCAAAATTGCGGAAATTTACCGCAGCCATCAGGTGAATCTGCGGCAGGTGGGACTGGATGAAAAGGGCCTTTCCACCCGGCTTCTGCGCCGTCAGGAGGCGGATATCGTCCACCTCTCGCCCTCCCACCACTATCCCACGGGCATCGTCATGCCCATCGGACGGCGGCAGGAGCTGCTGCGCTGGGCGGAGGAGCAGGAGGGACGCTGGATACTGGAGGATGACTACGACAGCGAGTTCCGCTTCGTGGGCCGCACCATCCCCACGCTGTTCTCCATCGACGAGGCCCAGCGGGTCATCTACCTGAACACCTTCTCCAAGACCATCGCACCCTCCATCCGCATCAGCTACATGATCCTGCCGCCCCGACTCATGGAGGTCTATCGGGAGAAGCTGGGCTTCTACGCCTGCACGGTGTCGGGCTTCGAGCAGTATACTCTGGCCAAATTCATGGCGCAGGGCCGCTATGAGCAGCACCTGAGCCGCATGAAGGCCCGCTACCGCCAGAAGCGGGACGCCGTCATCGCCATGCTGCGCTCCAGCCCGCTGGCGGACCGGGTGGAGATCATGGAGCAGGACGCTGGGCTGCACTTTCTGGTGCGGCTGGATACCCGTCTGCCGGATGCGGTGCTGCGGAGCCGGGCGGCGGAGCAGGGGGTGCGTCTGGCGCTGCTGTCGGACTATTACAGCGCCCGGTCGTCGGCACCCCAGCATATCGTGGTGGTAAACTATTCCGGCATCGACCTGGAGCGTCTGCCGGAGGGACTGCGCCGTCTGGCGCAAGCTTGGGAGGAATAACGATGTACGATGAATTGACCCGTGGCGACGTGCAGAAGATGCAGGAGGAGATCGACTACCGGACGCAGGTGCTGCGCCCCAAGCTCATCGAGGACGTGCAGACGGCACGGGCCTTCGGTGACCTCAGCGAGAACTTCGAATATAAGTGCGCCAAGCAGGAGAAAAACCGCAACGACAGCCGCATCCGCTACCTGCAGCGGATGATCAAGACCGCCCGCATCATCGACGACCGCTCCGGTCGGGACACGGCGGGCCTCTACGACACCGTGGAGATCTTCATGGAAAACACCGGCAAGAGCCGGAGGATCCAGCTGGTCACCACCCTACGACAGGATGCACTGAAGGGCCTCATCAGCAAGGAGTCCCCGGTAGGGAAGGCCGTGCTGGGCCGCCGGGCCGGGGACCGGGTACAGGTGGATATGGGCGGCGGCCGCAGCTACTGGATCACCATCCGCTCCATCGAAAAAGGCACCGACGACGGCTCCATCCCCATCGGCAGCTTTTGAGCCCCTGTACAGAATACACAGCTTTTGTTGCAGGAAATCTCCTTTTCAACCATTGTATCCAGAAAATGACTGTGATAGAATGAGAAAAAAGGAGGTCTGTCCTATGAGAAAGCACCTTTCCCTGGTGCTGCTTCTCCTTCTCCTGATCACCTGCACCGCCTGCGGCCAGCGCCAGACAGTACAGCGGATGGCGGCGGACCGCATCACACAGGCCGAGAGTGTTGCTCAGCTTCAGGAGGTCAGCGACCTCATTGTGGTGTTCACACCGGAGCGTCAGGAGAACATCCTGTCCTATTTCAGTGACGGCAATGTCTCCGGCGGCTATACGAGGACCACCGGCACGGTATCGCAGGTGCTGAAGGGGGAGTCCCCGGAGCAGCTGGTCATCACTGAGGAGTGCTATCTGGTGAACAATGTCCTCTGGACGCAGGGCGGCTACCTCCCCATGCAGGAGGGCGAGTCCTATCTGCTGTTCCTCACCGCCTACGACAGGGACTCCGTCTACGCCGGGATGTACTTCCCCACGGAACTGGAGAAGGGCAAGTATCCCCTGACGGACAAACCCCTTACCGCCTCCGACTCCGCTGATGCGTGGGAGGTATATGTAATCGAGGGAGACGACCTGCACGACTATCAGGACTGGTATCAGCAGATCACCGCCCTGTATCCGGAGCTGTTTTAACGATCCCAAGTCCTCTATATATGATAATGTAAAAGCCCGTCCGGCCCGCATTCAGCGGGCCGGACGGGCTTTCTGAAATTCTACGCTGCTTCTCGGTGCTCTTAGCCCGGAGGCCAGGTCATATCCCGGCCGGACAGCACATGGAAGTGCAGGTGGTGGACGCTCTGCCCCGCCTGCTCCCCGATGTTGGATACCACCCGGTAGCTCTCCAGCCCCTTCTCCCGGCACAGTCTTGCGATGACCTCGAAGATGTGGGCCACCACGGCGCTGTTGCCGCCATCCACCTCCGCCACGGAGGCGATGTGGGCCTTGGGGATTACCAGAAAATGGGTAGGCGCCTGAGGGGCGATGTCATAAAAAGCATAGCACAGCTCGTCCTCATACACCTTGTTGGAGGGGATCTCCCCACCGGCAATGGCGCAGAACAGGCAATCGTTTTTCATAGGATGCTCCTTTCGTCTCAGCCCAGCTTCTCGGACACGAAATCGTCCACGGAGGCCAGCGCATCGTCCACCTTCAGGGGATCGCTGCCGCCGCCCATGGCGGAATCCGGCTTGCCGCCGCCCTTGCCGCCGCAGATGGCGGACACGTGCCGCACCAGATCACCGGCCTTGATGCCACGGGCCACCGCCTCCTTGCCGCACACGGCCAGGAAGGTGATCTTTTCGCCATTGATGCTGGCGATGACCGCCACGGCCTTGGGGTCCTTATCCCGCAGGAAATCGCCCATGGTCCGCAGCTCAGCGGTGTCCACGCCGTTGCGGGTGGTGGCGAGAACATGGAGGTCCTTCACCGTCTTGGCGGAGGCCAGGAACTGCCGGGCCTCGCCCAGAGACGCCTCGGCCTTGAACTTCTCCAGCGCCTGACGCAGCTGCTTCATCTCGTTGGCCTGCTGTTCCATCCGTTCCAGCAGCCCGGAGGGGGCGGTTTTCAGGAACTGGGCCGCCCGGCTCAGCACGCCCTGACTGCTCTCCATAGCCTTCAGGCTCAGCTTGCCGCAGGTGGCCTCAATGCGGCGCACGCCGGAGGCGACGCTGCTCTCACTCTTGATGCGGAAGGGACCGGCCTTGGCGGTGTTGTCCACATGGGTGCCGCCGCAGAACTCCACGGAGAAGTCGCTCATCTCTACCACCCGGACGGTCTCGCCGTACTTCTCACCGAACATGGCCACGGCGCCCTTCTTTTTGGCCTCCTCGATGGGCAGTATCTCCGTCACCACGGGATAGCCCTCCAGAATGGCGTCGTTCACCAGCTCCTCCACCTGCCGCAGCTCCTCCGGGGAGATGGCCTCAAAGTGGGTGAAGTCGAAGCGCAGGCGATCCGGCTCCACCAGAGAGCCCGCCTGATGGACGTGGTCGCCCAGCACCTTCTTCAGCGCCGCATCCAGCAGGTGGGTGGTGCTGTGAGCACGCTGGATGGCCTTGCGGCGCTCCATGTCAATGGCGGCGTGAACGGTGTCTCCCACGTGGAGCACACCCTGTGCCAGATGGCCGTAGTGCATGAACTTGCCGCCCTTGTTTTTCTGTACGTCCGTCACGGTGAACACCACGCCGTCGGCGGTGATGGTGCCGTGGTCGGCCACCTGACCGCCCATCTCGGCGTAGAAGGGGGACTGATCCAGCACCACCACGGCCTCGGCTCCGGCGGCTACCTCTTCCCGCAGCTCCTCATCGGCCACGATGGCCACGATCTTGGCGTCGTATTCGTTGTGGTCATAGCCCACGAATTCCGTGGCCGGCACGTCCTTGCCGAATTCCACACCGGCCCAGCCCAGATCGCCCAGAGCCTTCCGGGCCTCACGGGCTCGCTCCTTCTGCTCCTTCATCAGCTTCTGGAAAGCGCCCTCGTCCACGCTGAGACCCTCATCGGCCGCCATCTCCATGGTCAGGTCGATGGGGAAGCCGAAGGTATCGTACAGCCGGAAGGCGTCGGCGCCGGAGAAAATTTTCTCCAGCTTCTGCTTGTGCTCTGCCAGCAGGTCGGAGAAGATCTTCATGCCGCCGTCGATGGTGCGGCCGAAATTCTCCTCCTCCGTGCGGATGACCTTGGTGATATAGGTCTGCTTTTCCCGCAGATCGGGGTACTGCCCCTCGTTCTCATGAATCACGGTGTCCACCACCTGATACAGGAAGGGATCGTTGACGCCCAGCAGCTTCCCGTGGCGGGCGGCCCGGCGCAGCAGACGCCGCAGCACATAGCCCCGCCCCTCGTTGGAGGGCAGGATGCCGTCGCAGATCATGAAGGTAGCGGAGCGGATGTGGTCGGTGATGACCCGCAGGGACACATCCCGCTTCTCCGTCTCGCCGTAGTGAGCGCCGGTGAGCTCAGACACCTTGTGGGTGATATTCATCACGGTGTCCACGTCGAACAGGCTGTCCACGTTCTGGCACACGCAGGCCAGACGCTCCAGACCCATGCCGGTGTCGATGTTCTTCTGCTTGAGCTCGGTGTAGTTGCCGTGGCCATCGTTGTCGAACTGGGAGAACACGTTGTTCCAGATCTCGATGTACCGGTCGCAGTCGCAGCCCACGGTACAGCCGGGCTTGCCGCAGCCGTACTCTGGCCCACGGTCATAGTAGATCTCGGAGCAGGGGCCGCAGGGGCCGGAGCCGTGCTCCCAGAAGTTGTCCTCCTTGCCGAAGCGGAAGATGCGCTCGGCGGGGATGCCCACCTCCTTGTTCCAGATGTCGAAGGCCTCGTCGTCGTCCAGATAGATGGAGGGGTACAGCCGGTCAGGCTCCAGCCCCACCACCTCGGTCAGGAACTCCCAGCTCCATGCGATGGCCTCATGCTTGAAGTAGTCGCCGAAGGAGAAGTTGCCCAGCATCTCGAAGTAGGTGCCGTGGCGGGCGGTCTTGCCCACGTTCTCAATGTCGCCGGTGCGGATGCACTTCTGACAGGTGCAGACCCGGCGGCGGGGCGGCTCCTCCTCGCCCTTGAACCACGGCTTCATGGGGGTCATGCCGGCGTTGATGAGCAGGATGGACTTGTCGTTCTGCGGCACCAGAGAGAAGCTGGGCAGCCGCAGATGACCTTTGGACTCGAAGAACGACAGGAACATCTCCCGCAGCTCATTGAGCCCGTGATAGGGATGAGACATGATACATTACTCCTTTTGCTTGCAATCGGAATTGCAGAATTTTCTTTTGTGACAGTTCCTGTGACAGACCTCTGTGACTGGATGCCGTCACTCCTCTGCCTGCCAGCTGTCTGCCAGCGTCTGAAGCTCCCGCTCCAGACCGGCGAAGAACTGCGAGATGTGCAGCCCGTCTGCCAGGGCGTGGTTTACAAACAGCGACACCGGCAGGGTGGTTCGCCCGTTATTGGTGACAGCCTTGCCCCAGCTGATGCGGGGGTTGGAGTCGTCGGCGCTGACGGCGGGATGCTCCAGCTGGGAATAGTGCAGCCACGGCAGACTGGACACAAAGAAGAAGCTCAAAGCGTCTCCGTCCTCGGTGAGGGTACCCCGTCGAAGTACCTCCTCCTGTCGCCGCTGACCCAGCACTACGAACGACTCATAGGGCAGATCCCCCTCCACCGTGCAGTATACGTATACCCCGTCGGGCTTCATGGCGGTGTAGGAAGGGGGACACCAGTCGTATTCCACCACGCTGCCATCCGCCCGGATGCGGCGGCGCAGCTGGGGGACGGCGTTGGCGGCCCGTACCACGGCATAGAGGAAGCTCAGGAAGAAGGGCCGCCCCTGCCGCCGTGCGGCGAAGTCCGTGATGTCTACCTCCGCCGTGACCCCGGCGAAGGGAAAGAGCATCTGACGGAAATAGGCAAACTGCCCGCTGCGTGGATCCTTGGTCATGTCGATCAGCTGATAACTCACAGGCCACCTCCTGTAAAACAGAACTTCGGGGGAAAACCGGAAACACCGGGACGCAGAACAGCTGCCGAAAAAACAAAAAGCCCCCGCCCACACATAGGGGCGAAGACTTGCTTCACGGTACCACCCTAATTGAACGGCCAAGGCCGCCATCTCGGTCATCCGGTAACGGGGATGGGGCGTGCGGCTTGTCGCCGCCTGCTCGGAAGTGGCTGTCACACCGGCCGGACAAGGGGCTTTCACCGCTTCCCCTCTCGCTTTGGGCGGCACATGGCGGACTCGTTTCGTCAGCGCATTTCACGCTCTCTATTTTACCACAGATCCCGCCGTTGTCAACACAAGAAACGCCGCATTTTTGCGGGATTTTTATGCAGTTTTTCCCTTGCGGAAACGCCGCAGGCTGATATACTAACGAAGGATTATTTTGTCGTTATTTGTAGGAGTTATACCATGACGGAACAGAAGCTTCTTCCTATCGATCACTGCCGCCATCTGGCCTTTGCTGCAATAGGCGGCTTTTTCGGCGGTTACGCCCTGCTGTGCCGCGGCGGGATACTGGGCAGCTCCCAGACCATGAATCTGCTGGAGCTGGTCAGCGACGCACTCTTTGGCCGGGGGAGCAGTGTGCTGCTGCACCTGCTGTGTCTGGTGATCTACGTGGTGGGCGTCATGCTCTCCGTCATCGTCCCCCACGTGTTCCATGTGGATATGCGGCGGCTGTCGCCGTGCATCACGGCGGCTGCGGCCATCGCCATGGGCTTTTTTCCGGCGGATATGACTCCGCTGGTGGCACTGTATCCGGTGTTCTTCTCCATGAGCATCCAGTGGAGCACCTTTGCCGGCGCCAGAGGCTTCCAGAGCGCCACGATCTTTAACAGCAACAACACCAAGCAGGCATCTCTGGCGCTGGCCCACTACCTGTGCGAGGGAGAGCGGGAGCAGCTGACAAAGCTGTGGTTCTACGGCTCCACCCTGCTGGCCTTCCACGCCGGAGCCGTCTGGAGTTGGCTGGCGGTGAAGTGGCTGGACGTGCGGGGCGTCTGGGGCGTGCTGCCTCAGCTGGCACTGGCCTACTATCTGGTGCTCCGGGAGGAGCAGGCGGAGCGTGTCCTGACCCCGGCACAGATCCGGGAGCAGGAGGTCCTGGGCGAAGCCGAGGAACTGGTGGAGGAAGCCCAAGAGCTGGTGGAGGAGGAGAAGGAGGACTGATTCTCCCCAACGTGTCTCCACTGGCCGCATTCTGATCAAAACCTGAAAAGGCACGGGGCTGCACCGCAGCCCCGTGCCTTTTTCAAAGCGACGATCGATCTGTCGGAGGCCCTCACTCCTCCGCCATATCCCGCCGCAGCTGCGCCAGCACCTGAGGCGTATCCACATCCGTCAGCTCCGGAGCCGGGACCTCCCATAAGAGCAGGTCCTCCTCATGGCGGCGGATCACCTGATTGCCGCCGTGATCCCCCTGCAGAGCCAGCAGCTCCGGGAACAGCCGTGCCGGGAACAGACAGGGATTCCCCCGGACGCCGCCGTGACCCAGCGCAGCGATGTGCTCCGGATGCTCCCGGTAAAAGTCCACTAGGCTCCCCACGCTCTCCCGGCGCAGCAGGGGCTGATCCGCCACCTGAAACAGCGCCGCATCCATCTCCGGCAGCTTCCCCAGCCCCAGCGAGATGGTGTGGCTGATGCCCCAGTCCGGATGCCGGTTGGGTACCGGCACGAAGCCCATGCGATGGGCCAGCTCCAGCACCTCCGGATACTGGCTCACCACCACCGTCCGGACGAACCGCTCCGCCGGCACAGCCTCCAGCGCCCGGCGGAACAGCGTCTTGCCCTGCACCTGCACCGCCAGCTTGTTCTCCCCGAAGCGCCGGGCATTTCCCGCCGCCATCACCACGCATCCGATCCGCAGCTGTGCCATGCCGCTTCCTCCTTTGTCCCGTCATTTTCTTACAGTATACCCGGAAATGCCCATTCCAGTCAACCACCGTTATCCTATAATTAGTATTACGAAAAGGACTATGCAAATGACGAATTTTATGCTATGATATCTTAAATTTATAGGTACTTTTGCCGGTAACTCCGGCTATCGCAGCGACGCTGACATAAGGAGGAACACTACATGGCTGAAGTAGGAAAAGCCGAGGTGCGGGTAGACGCCTTTGACAAGGCCACCGGCCGCACCAAATACTACGAGGACCTCATGCCCCGTGATGCACTGTATGTCCGCATCAAGCACGCCACTATCGCCCACGGCTTCGTCAAGTCGGTGGACACCTCGGCGGCGGAGCAGATCCCCGGCGTGGTGAAGGTGCTGACCTGTTTCGACGTGCCGGAGCACCCGTTCCCCACGGCGGGCCACCCCTGGTCCATGGACCCCGGCCATCAGGACGTGGCGGACCGCCACCTGCTGAACCGGCACGTCCGCTACTATGGCGACGACGTGGCGGTGGTCATTGCAGAAAACGAGGTGGCCGCCATGCAGGGCGTCCGGGCGCTGCAGGTGGAATACGAGGAGCTGCCCTTCGTGCTGGATGTGCAAAAGGCCATGGAGCCTGGTGCTCCCCAGCTCCACGAGGCATACCCCAACAACATCCTCAAGCATACCGATATGAAGAAGGGCGACTATCAGGCTGCCATTCAGGAGCCGGGCCTCATCAAGGTGGAGGGCTGGTACGAGACGCCCACGGTGCAGCATTGCCACATCGAAAACCACGGCTGCTTCGCCTACGAGGAGAACGGCCGCATCACGGTGGTATCCTCTACCCAGATCCCCCATATTATCCGCCGTGTGGTGGGACAGGCGCTGGGCCGCCCGTGGAGCGATATCCGGGTGGTGAAGCCCTATATCGGCGGCGGCTTCGGCAACAAGCAGGACGCCCTCTACGAGCCCCTGTGCGCCTGGTGCTCCACGCAGGTCCACGGCCGCTGTGTCCGGGTGGACTGCTCCCGTGAGGAGACCTTCGTCTCCAACCGTGTGCGCCACGCCATCCGCTTCCACATCGTCTCGTGGCTCCGCAAGGACGGCACCTTCGCCGCCCGGAAGGTGGAGCTCTACTCCAATCAGGGCTCCTATGCCTCCCACGGCCACAGCATCGTGGCCAAGGCCATGGGTTCCTTCTCCCAGCACTATCCCTGTGACAACATGGAGTGCGATGCGTGGACGGTGTTCACCAACCGTCCCGCCGCCGGGGCCATGCGTGGCTACGGAATGCCTCAGGCCTCCTTTGCCGACGAGTCCAACGTGGACGAGTGCGCCAAGGCCGTGGGTATGGACCCGTTGGCCTTCCGGATGCAGAACCTCATGCCCAAGGGCTTCGAGGACAGCTTCTCCCACAACGTCAACTATGAGGATTCCTTCCGCCAGTGTCTGGAGGTTGGTAAGAAGTACATCGACTACGACCGCAAAAAGGCGGAGTTCGCCAAGGAGACCGGCCCCATCCGCCACGGCATCGGCGTGGCCACCTTCTGGTATAACACCGCCGTCTACCCCATCTCGTTGGAGACGTCCTCCAATCGGATGCTGCTGAATCTGGACGGCAGCGTCACCATGCAGTGCGGCGAGACGGAGATCGGTCAGGGCGCCGATACCGCCTATGCCCAGATGACCTCCGACGTGGTGGGTCTGGGCGATTACCGTAAGGTCCATGTGGTGTCCTGTCAGGATACCGATATCACGCCTACGGGCTTGGGTGCTTATGCCTCCCGCCAGACGTATGTGGCGGGCTTCTCCATCCGCCAGACGGGCCTGATGCTGAAGGAGAAGATTCTGGATTATGCCACCAAGCTCACCCGTCAGGCGGTGTACAACATGGATATCGTGGACGGCAATATCGTCCGCAACACCGACGGCAAGGTGCTCATGAGCCTGTCAGAGCTGGCTATGCACGCCCAGTATGACCCCGCCGACTCCCAGCACATCACCGCCGAGAGTACTTATACCATCCGCAATAACGCCTATTCCTTCGGCTGCACCTTTGCCGTGGTGGAGGTGGACATCCCCATGTGCAAGGTGACACTTCAGGAGATCATCAACGTCCACGACTGCGGCAAGCTGGTGAACCCGGCGCTGGCAGAGGCGCAGGTCCACGGCGGTATGTCCATGGCCATTGGCTACGGTCTGTCAGAGCAGCTGCTGTTCGACGAAAAGACCGGCCGGCCTCTGAACAATAACCTGCTGGACTACAAGCTCTCCACCATCATGGACCACCCCCATCTGGAGGCGCAGTTCGTGGAGAACGCCGAGCCCACCAGTGCCTTCGGCACCAAGGCCTTGGGCGAGCCCCCGGCCTGCTCCGGTGCGCCCGCCATCCGCAACGCCATCTACAACGCCACCGGCGTGGCCATCGATCAGGACCCCATCACCCCCCACGTCCTCTTCCAGCGCTTTACGGAAGAGGGCCTGATCCGGGACTAAGGAGGAAATACCGCTATGTATGATATGTCAGCGCTCTATCAGGCGGAAAGCGTACAGGACGCCATCCGCCTGCGGCTGGAGCATCCCGAGGCCCAGATCATCGCCGGCGGCACCGACGTGCTGGTGCAGATGCGGGAGGGCAAGCGGGCCGGAAAGGCCCTTATCAGTATTCAGGGCTGCCATGAAATGCGAGGCGTGACGCTGGATGAGGAGGAGAACCTCCGCATCGGCAGTCTCACCACCTTCAGCCACATCACCGCCGATCCTCTGATCCAACAGTATATCAACGTGCTGGGCGAGGCGGTGGATATGGTGGGCGGTCCTCAGATCCGCAATGCCGGTACCATCGGCGGCAACACCTGCAACGGCGTTACCTCCGCCGACTCCGCCTCCACCCTCCACGCATGGGAGGCCATGGTGGAGATCACCGGCAAAAACGGCGTCCGCCGGGTACCCATTAAGGACTTCTACCTGAAGGCCGGCACCGTGGATCTGCGGGTGGAGGAGGGCGAAATTCAGACCGCCATCCTGATCCCCAAGGCATCCTACGACCGCACCTTCGGCCACTACATCAAGTACGCCATGCGCAACGCCATGGATATCGCCACGCTGGGAACCTCCGTTAACGCCCGGCTCAGCGAGGACAAAAAGACCTTCGACCGGGTGCGGATCGCCTTCGGCGTGGCGGGGCCCGTCCCTATGCGTGCGCCTCACGCCGAGGAGTTTATCAACGGCAAGCCCGTGACGCTGGAGAACATCGAGGGCTTCGGAAAAGCGGTGCTGGAGGACATCCATCCCCGTGACTCGTGGCGGGCCAGCAAGGCCTTCCGCTCTCACATCGCCGTGGAGAGCGCCAAGCGGTGTCTCATGGAGTCTGTGAAGCTGGCGGGAGGTGAGCTGTAATGGCAAAGAATCAGTATCAGCTGGTGACCTTCTTCCTCAACGGCAAGGAGGTGGAGCGGATGATAGACGTCCGGGCCTCTCTGACGGATATGCTCCGCAACGACTTCTCCATGACCTCCGTGAAAAAGGGCTGCGAGGTGGGGGAGTGCGGCGCCTGCAACGTCCTCATCGACGGCGAGTGCTATAACTCCTGCCTGTATCTGGCGGTGTGGGCCGAGGGCAAGCATATCACCACGCTGGAGGGTCTCATGGGTCCCAACGGCGAGCTCTCCGACATTCAGCAGGCCTTTATGGAGGAGACCAGCATCCAGTGCGGCTTCTGTATTCCCGGATTTATCATGACGGCGGTGGAGATTCTGGATCGTGGGGTATACTATACCGATGACCAGCTCCGCAAGCTGCTGTCGGGCCACCTGTGCCGCTGCACCGGATATGAGAATATTTTCAAGGCGGTGAAGAAAACCATGCTCCGCCGCTTGGGTCGTCTGGATGACCCCTTCCTCAACACCTGACCGAGTGCTATCCTAAAACCGGATACCGGTCGATGATTCTGCCGGACACCGGCGGGATACTTGACCGATCCCGATGGGATACCAGCCGGACGATGGCCGGACACTGGCTGGATATCTGCCGGATACGGACGGGATACCTGTGGGACGGCTGCCGGACAGTCCGGTGGACGTCCACCGGACACGAACCGGACGACTCGGTGGACGTATATTTCCGGCAGAATGGACACGCCCTGACAGGGGAATTTGCCCCGCCGCACGGAGGCAGCTGAACCGGCCGCCGAAAGGAAGAAAACTTCCAATTTATGGAAAAAGCCCCGCTTCGCCATCTGGCGAAGCGGGGCTTTGCTGTGTCCCGCAGGAATGGGGGGGCGTGACTTGGCGGGAAAGTGTGAACGGAGCGTAAAGGCTGCGAAAGTTCACACTTTATTCATAATGATATGGTATATTATGTCCCACAATTTAGCGGATGGACGCCGTGAGGAGGGCTTGTATGAAAAAATTCCGGCTGAGGGATTACCTGCCGGTGCTGATCATGGTCCTGTGTGCGGCGATATTCGGCGTGCTGCTGGCCACAGGGGTCATGGATCTGGATACGGTGCCGCAGCTGGTGGCGGACCGGCCTGTGCTGGCGGTGCTGGTGGTGCTGGGACTATATGTGCTGAAGGGCTTTTCCGGAGTGGTGGTATACAATGCGTTGGTGGTCGTGGTGTCCATGGTGCTGCCGCTGCCGGCGGCGCTGGCCGTCAACGGCGTGGGGACGGCGGTGTGCTTATCCATCTCTTACGCCATGGGGCGGTTTACCAAGACGGAGAGTCTGGAGTCGGTGCTGGACCGGCATCCCAAGATCAAGCGCTATTTCAGCGCCACGCAGGAATACGGCTTTGCCATGTGCTTTGCCATCCATATGCTGGGGCTGAACATGGAGGTGCTGGGCCTGCTGCTGGGGATGCTGCGGGTGGATTACCTGACGTATCTGGCGGGGTCGTGGCTGGCCATTGCGCCGGGGATGGTTTGTCTGGTCATCGCCGGAAATTCGCTGGATCTCAGTTCGCCGGTGTTCTGGATCTTTCTGGGAATCAACACGGTATTGGTGGTATGCAGCGTGGTGTACACCCTGCGAAAGCTCCGGGCCGCCAAGGCTAAAGGGGCGGAGCGGGAAGAATAGAGGGCTGCCGAACCGGCTGTGGCTTCGATATGAGCCAAAGATGCGGCTGTTTAGAGGTGTCAGCTGCGCAGGGAGAGCGGCGGCTGGGCGACAGGGAGCGACGATGAAAAGCGGCACCTTTTGCAAGGACTGCCCATGGAATAGAGAAACCCCATAACAGAGACGAATCCCCCGAAGCGGTATGGTCGCTTCGGGGGATTTTTGGGATTATGGGAGATGCTTCGAGCGGGGAAGTGCCGGAAACGAATGGTGTACCGGAGTTAGGCGGCATACCTGACCGGACGGGGGATATAGGGGCAGACAAGGGATCAGGCAGTATATCCGGGCAGAGTGTACCGGGACATATGAAACACCGGGATCGGGTGATGCCCGGTAATTGGACGGTATACCGGGGTCAGGGGACGGAACGGAGGGATGGGAGGTCAGATGACGTAGTTGTCGCCCTGCGGAACGGCCATCAGATCCGCCAAGGTGATGCCGGAAAAATATTTCCGGGTCAGGTCATAGTAGCCCTGCCACACCGAGAGGGTGCGGCACTCCCCGGCCCGCTGGCAGGGGGAGGCATCCGTTTGCAGGCAGGACACCGGGGCCAGCTCGCCCTCCGTCACCCGCAGGATCTCCCACAGGTCGTACTGCTCCGGGTCACGGTTCAGCCGGTAGCCGCCGCCGATGCCGTGGCTGCTGTCCAGCAGGCCGGCGTTTTTCAGGGCGGGCATCAGCTTCTCCACATATTTCAGGGAGATGCTCTGCCGGGCGGCTACGTCCTTGATGGGGGTATAGCCCACGCCCCGATGCTCGGCCAGATCCAGCAGGATCCGAATGGAATAACGTCCTTTGGTGGAAATCATGGTGTAAGCCTCCTCATTTATTAAGCCTATTATACCACTAAGCTGGTAGGAAAAGCAAGCGCCGTGACAGTTGTCTTGCGAAAATTTCGTGGCAGCTTTTCCGGAAAAAGCCCACCGGGGAGCGCAGCGGCTCTCCGGTGGGCGTTGATGATAGGGAAATTATTTGGTGTGGAAATAGAGGATGCCCAGCGTGCGGGGGCCGCAGTGACTGGAGACGGTGCAGCCGGCCCGTGTGTGCAGCACCTCGTCAAAGGGCTGGCAGCTGCGGACGGTGGCCTCCACCTGCGCCAGCTCCTCCGGGGTGAAGCCGCCGGATTCGGTGATGAAAATGCGGCGGGTGTCAATGTCATCCCGGCCCTTGAGCCGCTCCCGGATGTACTGGAGCAGGCAGCTCACATAGGGGCCACGGTACTTCTTGCCCACCATCATCTGGCCGGCCTTCACCTGAATGCAGGGGCGCAGGTTCAGCATATTGGCCCCCAGCAGGGCAACGCCCGAGCAGCGGCCGCCCTTGTGCAGAAAGTCCAGACGCTCCACCAGAAAGCTGACGTCCAGCAGCTCCCGGCGGCGCTCCATCTCGTGGGCGATCTCCTGAGCGGTGAGCTTGCCCTCACGGGTCAGCTGCGCCGCCTCCAGCACCAGCTGGCCGATGCCGGTGGAGAGGCTGCGGGAGTCCACGGGGTAGACGTTCCCCACCTCCTGAGCGGCGATGCAGGCATTCTGGTAGCAGGCGGACATATCGCCGGAGATGTGGAAATGCACCACGGCGTCGCACTCCTCCAGCTGGCGGCGGAAGAACTGGGTGTAGTCGTACACCGACACCGCCGCCGTGCTGCACATTCCGCCGCCGGAATTGACGTGGGCGTAAATTTCGTCGGGGGTGATGTCCTTGCCGTCTACCAGAGACTGGCCGTCCCGGACGATGTACAGGGGGGTGATGCGGATGTCGCATTTTTCAATAAGCTCCGGGGACAGATCACAGGTGCTGTCAGCGGATATTCTAATATTCATGATTAGTAGATGCCTTTCTGTATATTATTAAATCTCGTAAATTGAAAACAGAAATATTATATCACACGAATCCTATCATGGCAATCCCCTTTTTGCAACGAAAAATGGCGGTTTTGTTCGGTATCCTGCACAAGTGCGGCGGGGCGTTCGGGAGGATGGACAGTGGGGGCGAAAAAGAAGCGGTACATGGCTTGCCATGTACCGCTGAGGGGGATAAGGGGTCAGTCCATAGTGGGGCGCTCGTCGCCCAGGAAGAACACGGCCACCGTGCCGGGGCCGCTGTGGGAGCCGATGATGGTGCCGATGTCGCACAGGCGGATATTGCCCTTCAGGTGGGGGAAGCGCTCCTCCAGCGCCGTGATGAGCAGGGCGGCGTCCTCCGGGCACTGGGAGTGGCAGACGAAGCAGCGCTGGTCGTAGTCCCGGCCGCCCTGAGCGTGCTGCTCCATGGCGTTCACGGTGGTCTCCACTGCCTTCTTCTTGCCCCGGACCTTGCTGTAAGCCTTGATGGCGCCCTTATCATCCAGCCGCATGATGGGGCAGATGTTCATGATGGTGGCCACCATGGCCGCTGCGCCGGAGACACGGCCGGTGCGGCGGAACTGGGTCATGTTGGAGGAGAAGAACTGGTGGTGGACCTTGTTGCGGTTTTCCAGCACCCACCGAGCCGTCTCCTCCAGCGTGGCGCCGCTGTCCCGCAGGTCCGCCGCCGCATCCACCAGCAGGCCGTAGCCGGAGGAGGAGCACAGGGAGTCGATGACCACGAGTTTCTTATCAGGGTACTTCTCTTGCAGGAGCTTGGCCGCCGCCACGGCGTTGTGGACGGAGCCGGACTGGCCGGAGGTGAAGGCGATGTGCAGCAGATCGCCCTTTTCCAGCTGGGCCTCAAAGAAGTCCAGATAGGTGCCGACATTGATCTGGGAGGTCTGGGGCAGCTTGCCCGCCTCCAGAAAACGGTAGAACCGGGGCAGAGCCTCCGGGTCACGGCCCATGTCGTCCACGTACTCCTGCCCGTCCACCACGTAGGTATAAAACAGCACGGGAATGTCTCTGCTCTGCATATAGGAATAGGGAAGGTCCACGGTAGAGCAGCAGCTGAGAGTGAATTTACGTTCCATATGTCTTCCTCCGGTCAACACACAAATTAGGCACACTGACGGGGTATATTGCAACACACTGTCTATTATATCACATTTCGCCGCCGTGTCAACGAAAAGTCCCTGTGGTTTCCCCGTTGCAATCCGGGGCGCAGTCCGATATAATAAAGGTTCAGATCATGATCCCGGAGGCGGCATATGTTCATTCTCACAGAGAAAAATCAGGCGGCGGCGGTGCAGCAGGCGCTGCGGCAGCGGCTGAAGGACACCGGCGTTACGGTGGCGCATCCCGGCGGGGAGGTGCTGGTGCTGGAGGGAGAGACCTTTCGGCTGGACGGGGAGAGTCTGCGGCTTCTGCCCGGCGTACGGGCGGTACAGCGGCTGATGGAGCCGTATCCGCTGGCGGCCCGGACGGGGCATCCGGAGGACACGGTGGTGGCCGTGGGCAAGGCACGCATCGGGAGGGACTTCTGCCTCATTGCCGGACCCTGCGCCGTGGAGTCGCCGGAGCAGGTGACCTCCATCGCCCGGCAGGTGTCCGCCGCCGGGGCGCAGCTGCTGCGAGGCGGCGCCTTCAAGCCCCGGACCTCCCCCTATACCTTTGGAGGGCTGGGGGCCGAGGGGCTGGAGCTGCTGTGTCGTGCGGGCCGGGAGACGGGGATGCCGGTGGTGTCGGAGATCACCGATCCCCGGCAGCTGCCGCTGTTCCGGGAGGTAGACGTCTTGCAGGTGGGGGCACGGAATATGCAGAATTTCGAGCTGCTGCGGGAGCTGGGGCGGCAGGAGAAGCCGGTGCTGCTGAAGCGCAGCTTCGGGGCCACCGTGACGGAGCTATTGCAGGCGGCGGAATACATTCTTGCCGGCGGCAATGAGCGGGTGATCCTCTGCGAGCGGGGCATCCGCACCTTCGAGGCGGACAGCCGGGCCACGCTGGATGTGGCGGGCATTGCCGCCCTGAAGGAGCAGTCCCACCTACCGGTGCTGGCCGATCCCAGCCATGCCGCCGGGAGGCGGGAGCTGGTGGCTCCGCTGGCGCTGGCGGCGGCAGCCGCCGGGGCGGACGGACTGATGATCGAGGTCCATGACCGGCCGGAGGAGGCCCTCTCCGACGGACGGCAGGCCCTGACCTGCGGCGAATTTGCCCGGCTGGCCCGACGGGTGCAGGCACTGACGGCCCTGCTGCGGCAGGAGGAATGACAAAAGGTGAAACAGCCCTCACGGCGCTGCCGTGAGGGCTGTTTTTATGCGGAAAAGGACCCGGCGGAAAAGGCGGGTTCAAATCTACCATATCACGCCGAAGGCCGGGATGCAAGAGAAATTTTCTCCGGGAGGGAAATTTCAGAGGACTGCCCCATGCACAGGGGGCGGGAGGGGAAAAATCTTGATGATTCTGCGGGCTTGACGGCGTTTTTCTCCGGCGGTAAAATCGGTGGGTAAAAAATCAGAGGGCGGAGAAGCGCCCCGCTGTCAAAAGGAGAGGGAGCCATGAAGTATATTTTTGTCACCGGCGGTGTGGTGTCCGGGCTGGGCAAGGGCATCTGCGCCGCATCTCTGGGGCGGCTGCTGAAGCAGTGCGGCCTGCGGGTCAGGAACCAGAAGTTTGACCCGTACCTCAACGTGGATCCCGGCACCATGAGCCCCTATCAGCACGGGGAGGTGTTCGTCACCGATGACGGGGCGGAGACGGATCTGGATCTGGGCCACTATGAGCGGTTCGTGGACGAGGCGCTGGACGCCAACTCCTCCGTCTCCTCCGGGAAAATCTACTGGAGCGTATTGAACCGGGAGCGGCAGGGGGGCTATCTGGGCGGCACGGTGCAGATCATCCCTCACGTCACCGATGAGATCAAAAACCGTATCTATGCCATGGATGACGGGCAGACGGATGTGGTCATCTCCGAGATAGGCGGCACGGTGGGCGACATCGAGAGCCAGCCCTTTCTGGAGGCCATCCGGCAGGTAGCGGCGGAGAAGGGCAAGGAGAACGTGCTGTACATCCATGTGCCGCTGATCGTGTCCATTCCCGGCAGCGGGGAGCTGAAGAGCAAGCCCACCCAGCACTCGGTGAAGGAGCTGCTGAGCATCGGCATCCAGCCGGACATTCTGGTGTGCCGCACGGACAGCCCCATCACCGGGGACATCCGGCGGAAGATCGCCCTGTTCTGCAACGTGGAGGAGGACTGCGTCATCCCCAACGTCACGGCCTCCACCCTGTATGAGGTGCCGCTGCTGCTGGAGCGGGAGGGGCTGTGCCGGGTGGCCTGCCGCAAGCTGGGGCTTCCGGTGGTGGAGCCGGACATGGCCCGGTGGCGGGCCATGGTGGAGAAAATCCACGGGGTACACCGCCACGTCACCATTGCACTGGTGGGGAAGTACACGGGATTGCACGATGCGTATCTCAGCGTGGTGGAGTCCCTGTTCCACGCAGGCACCGCCTGCGACGCAGAGGTGTCCATCCGGTGGGTGGACTCCGAGACCCTGACACCGGAGAACGTGGAGCAGATGCTGGCCGGATGCGGCGGCGTGCTGGTTCCCGGCGGCTTCGGGGATCGGGGCATCGAGGGGATGATTTTAGCGGCTCAATATGCACGGGAGCATCAGGTGCCGTATCTGGGCATCTGTCTGGGGATGCAGATCGCCGTCATCGAGTTTGCCCGCCACGTGGTGGGCTGGGCCGACGCCCACAGCGCCGAATTCACCGCCATGACGGCCCATCCCGTCATTGATCTGATGTCCGATCAGGTGGGCGTTACCGCCAAGGGCGGCACCATGCGGCTGGGCAAGTACCCCTGCCGGCTGGCGGAGGGGAGTCTGGCCCGGAGGGAGTACGGTACGGAGGATATCTCCGAGCGCCACCGGCATCGGTACGAGTTCAACAACCGCTTCCGCTGCGAAATGGAGGCGGCGGGGCTGCGGCTGTCGGGCCTGTCCCCGGACGGCAGTCTGGTGGAGATCGTGGAGGAGCCTGCCCACCACTGGTTCGTGGGGGCGCAGTTCCACCCGGAGTTCAAGAGCCGTCCCGACCGGCCGCATCCGCTGTTCTATGGGTTTATCAAAGCCTCTGTGGAGAAAATGGAAGCTGACACTCAATAAGTCCCGGGCGGGACGGCTATCTGCCATGTGGGCGGTTGCCCCGCAAGGGGCGAGCCCGCCAGCATCTCTCGCGGACTGCCGCTGCGGCCGTCCGTCCCGACCGGCCGCATCCGCTGTTCTACGGATTTGTAAAGGCCTCTGTGAAGAAAATAGAGGCTCAGGAGGTAACACGATGAATCATTTTGCTAAAATCGCCGCCCAGCTGGAATCCCGTGACCTGGACGGTATGCTGCTGACCCATGAGGCCAACCGTTTTTACGCCTCCGGCTTCCACTCCGCCGGAACCGACGGCATGGCCCTGGTCACCCGGGAGAAGTTCTATTACTTCACCGACTCCCGGTACACAGAGGCCGCCCGGCGGCATGTGCAGGATGCGGAGGTCCAGGAGGCAGGCCACGGCCGGGGCTATTCCGCCCTGCTGATGGAGGCCGTCCAGCGCCACAGCATCCAGCGCCTGGGGTTTGAGGACGCCTATATGACCGTCCGGGAGCACGACGCCTATGCCCGGGCTCTGCCCTGTGAGCTGGTGCCCGCGGCGGACCTGCTGGCAGAACTGCGGGCGGTAAAGGACCCGGAGGAGCTGGAGATCATGATTGCCGCCCAGCGGATTGCGGAGAAGGCCCTGACGGATATCCTGAACGAGATCCGGCCCGGCGTCACGGAGAAGGAGATCGCCGCCCGGCTCCAGTATCTCATGCTCCACTACGGGGCGGAGGACAAGTCCTTCGATCCCATCGTGGTGTCCGGCCCCAACGGAAGCCTGCCCCACGGGGTACCCTCGGAAAAGGTCATCCAGGCCGGGGAGTTCGTCACCATGGACTTCGGCTGCATCTATCACGGCTACTGCTCCGACATGACCCGTACCGTGGCGGTGGGATCCGTGACGGATGAGATGCGCCAGGTCTACGACACGGTGCTGCAGGCCCAACTGGCGGGTATCGCAGCCGCCCGGGCCGGGGCCACTGGAAAGGCCGTGGACGGCGCCGCCCGGGACATCATCCGGCAGGCGGGCTACGGTCCCTGTTTCGGCCACAGCTTCGGCCACGGGGTAGGGGTAGAGATTCACGAGAGTCCCAATGCCTCGCAGCTCAATGATAAGCCCTTGCCGGAGCGGGCGGTGATCTCCGCAGAGCCGGGGATTTATCTGCCAGGAAAGATAGGAGTGCGCATTGAGGATGTGCTCTTTTTGACTCCGGAGGGCTGTCAAAACCTCACTCTGGCCCCCAAGGAGCTGGTCATTCTCTGACCCCGATTCAATCCCACGCAAGGAGGAAAAATCCCATGGCAAGCTATATCGGCGCGTCCGCCGAGCAGGAGGACGCCGACCCCATTCTCATGGCCTTTGCCGCTGAGGCGGCCAAGGGCGACCCCGCCAGTCCGGAGGCCCGGGAGCTGGTGCTCCGCTGGCAGGCCCATCTGGTGAAGTTCAGCCGCAGCTGCGACGAGGAGAAGCTCCGCCGCCTGGCGGACCTGTACAGCTGGGACAACCGCTTTGCAGAGGTTCTGGACAGCTACGGCCCCGGCACAGCCCACTTCATGGGCGAGGCCATCGAGGCCTATTTGGAAACCCTGTGAACGCCGTCGCGCACCGGCGCAAAACCGCCTCCGCCCCCGCTGGCGGAGGCAGTTTTTGCCCTTCCGGCCCCCGGTTTTCCGGCCTGCGGGCTGTTGACAAACCTGCGCCGGAGACGCATAATAAAGCTATCAACACGCCAAAAATTGGATGCCCCGCATCCACTTGAGAGGGAGTATTCATGGACACCATCTATATCACCGGACACCGGAACCCGGACACGGACTCCATCGTCTCCGCCATGGCCTACGCGGCGCTGAAGAACGCCCTTGGCCAGCGGCAGTACGAGGCCGCCCGCCTGGGCCAGATCAGTGACGAGACCCAGACCGTGCTGGATCGCTTCGGCTTCCAGCCCCCCAAGCTGCTGAACAACGTGCGTACCCAGGTCCGGGACCTGGATTACGACACGCCCGCCACCCTGTCCGCCGCTGCCACCATCAGCCGGGCCTGGCGGACCATGCAGAAGGACAAGATCTCCGCCATCCCCGTGGCCAATGAGGACGGGACCCTGTTCGGAATGCTCTCCGCCGGGGATGTGGCCAACTATGACATGTCCTCCGTCCGCAACCCTAAGGTGGGCGAGATCCCGGTGTACAACCTGCTGTCCGTGCTGGAGGGCAAAATTCTCAACCAGGGCGGCGAGATGCGGGACGTGATCTCCGGTGAGGTCACCATCGCCCTGCCCGCCAGCCGGGAGAACCTGGTGTTCTCCGACCCGGGCAGCATCGTGGTCTGCGGCGACCAGCCAGACATGATCCGCCGTGCGCTGGAGATCGGCGTCAGCTGCATCATCGTCTGTCAGGCGGAGGTGGACCCGGAGCTGCTGGCCATGCAGACGGACACCTGCATCATCTCCACCGCCTATGACGCCTACCGGGCAGTGCGGCTCATCTACCATGCCATGCCCATCAGCAGCATCTGCAAGAACAAGGATCTGGTGTGCTTCCACCTGGACGACTATATCGACGACGTGCAGAACACCGTGCTGGAAAGCCGCTTCCGGGCCTATCCCATTCTGGATGAGGAGGAGCGGGTGGTGGGCACCCTGTCCCGCTACCATCTGCTGCGGCCCCGCCGCAAGCAGGTGATCCTGATGGACCACAACGAGAAGGCCCAGTCCGTACCGGGCCTGGACCAGGCGGAGATTCTGGAGATCATCGACCACCACCGGCTGGCGGACATCCAGACCAAGAATCCCATCACTGTCCGGAACGAGCCCGTGGGCAGCACCACCACCATCGTGGCGGGGATGTATCAGGACAAGGGCCTGATGCCCACCGCCAAGATGGCGG